>SCPN01000007.1_pt1 | contig 257958 bp, 311 predicted proteins | sample 6106831 | NCBI WGS metagenome assembly SCPN01 (sample SAMN10720447, study PRJNA508395) | human gut metagenome | isolation source: Participant 1, 0 month
CTGTCTGCAACTCTTTGACCTTGGCAGCTTCTTGACGCCCATCTCATCAAAGGCATTCTTAGCAGCCTGGTGGAGCAGAATTTCTTCCTCATGTTCCCCGGAATTTCTTAGAGTAACCTGCCTTGCGGTATGCCACATAGAACCTCACGGGTCTTGGCATAGTTGATGATATGGGTACGCAGTACGGCAATCTCCGCCATGCGCTTTTCCGCTGCCTTGATCTGCGCCGAAAGATCATTGTGATGTGCTGTGGCAGCCGTAGCCTTTTCTTCCAAAACCGCATACTCCAGCAGGTTATGCTCTGACAGGTAATTCATGGTCTGCGCCATTTGCTTCAGATTGAAAACCTTGGCCCATCGAGCATAGCCAGTACCCTTTCCGGCCTGCAATTTTGCCTGAATGTCCACCAGTAGATTGACCTTGGGCGGCTCCGGCTGCACGGCGGAATTTTTACGGGGCGTATGCTGTTTTTCACCGGCCAACACCGCACGGATTTCTGCTTCACTGTACCCGGCCCCCAGCTTGTCATCCATGCGGGCTACATTCTTCCAGCCGGGTGCTTTGAGTCGGATGGCTTTCCCGCGCCGGGATACCTCGCAGCCCATTTCGGAAAGCAGTTTCAGCAGCGCATCAAAGTCCGCTGAATTCTGCTCCAGCGCACGGTCAATCATCACTCGCAGCTGCTCCCGATGGGAGGGCTTGGCCTGATCGCCCAGCCATTTGTTATAGCTCTTTCCGTGAAGTTTCGGATTCTCTACAATGGACAGTCCATTCTCAATACAGATGGTGTCACTTAGCCGACGAACCGCCTTGGTGCTGCCCCAAAAGTTTCGGAACTTCCGGTCATATTCTAAGCTGACCGATGACCAGATAATGTGATTATGAATGTGCGACTTGTCTATGTGAGTGCAGACCACAAAGGCATGATTGCCTTTAGTAAAACGCTTTGCAAATTCTACGCCCAGCCGGTTTGCTTCTTCCTGGGTAATCTCACCAGGGCGGAAGGACTGGCGCACATGATAGGCAATCACATCATCTGTACCACGCACTCGTCCGGTAGCGGCAATGTACTGCCGCTTTGCCAGAAGGAACTCCGCATCCGCAGTCCGGCTGTCACACGCATAGCCGGTAATGAGCCTGCCGTTATCTGTTTTCTTTGGATTGGCCACATAGTCGATGATGTCACTGATTGCCCGACTCTCTGTGCGGCCTTTGCCGACATGAAGCGGCATGATTCTTGTAGTTGCCATAATAGAAGGTCCTCCTCTCATAAATATTTTTGTTTTCGCTGAACTCTTTGCTTCTATCGTTGCAATAACTTTCTCCGCTGGGTATAATAAAAAAGAATATTCTACAACCTCAAAGGAGGGATTTCTATGATAGAACAGCTCATTGCTGAAGCAACCGAATGTGATTTCAAAGTTGCTCTCGAAACAAAAAAGCCAAAAAGCTGGTTAAAAAGTGTCAGTGCCTTTTCCAATGGAATCGGCGGCACTCTGTTTTTCGGAGTCTCCGATGACCGGGAGCCTATCGGCTTGTCCGATGTTCAAAAGGATGCTGAAGCGATCAGCCGCTTAATCAAAGAACGTATCACACCATTACCTCAGTTTATCTTAAAACCATTACAGGAAGATGGTAAAAATCTATTAGCTCTGGAGGTTTCTCCCGGCCGCAGCACCCCATATTATTACAAGGCAGACGGAGTGATGGAAGCATATATCCGTGTTGGAAATGAAAGCGTAATTGCCCCGGATTACATTGTAAATGAACTGATCTTAAAGGGAACCAATCAGTCCTTTGACACCTTAACAACAGAAGCTGTGAAAAAGGATTACAGCTTCACACTCCTGGAGGCAACCTATCTGGAACGAACCGGCCTCCGCTTTGAGCCATCCGATTATGTTTCCTTCGGTTTGGCTGACAAAAATGGGGTCTTGACCAATGCCGGAAAGCTCATGACCGATCAGCACACAGTTTATAACTCCCGTATGTTCTGTACCCGGTGGAATGGCTTGGAAAAAGGCTCTATCTTTGATGATGCACTGGACGATAAAGAATACGAGGGAAATTTGATTTATTTACTGAAAAGCGGCAGTGAATTTATTCGCAATAATTCCAAAGTCCGTTTTGTCAAAAGAGGCACAGTATCGTGTAGACAAGCCAGATTATGCTGAACGAGCTGTGACAGAGGCTCTTGTTAATGCGCTTATCCATCGTGATTATATTGTACTTGGCAGCGAAATCCATATTGATATGTTTGATGATCGGGTGGAAATCACATCTCCGGGCGGTATGTTTGGCGGCGGCTCAATTCAGGAATACGATATTTACAGTATCCGTTCGATGCGACGAAACCCTGTGATTGCTGACCTGTTCCACCGCATGAAGTACATGGAACGCCGTGGAAGTGGCCTACGCAAAATCGTCAGTGAAACCGAAAAGCTGCCTGGATACACAGCGGCATATAAGCCCGAATTTTCCTCAACAGCAACAGATTTCAGGGTCATCTTGAAAAATGTAAACTACAACATGTGCGGTGCTTCCGTACATGATACAGCACATGATGCCGCACATGATACCGCACATGATACATCTGTGATCAGCAAGCAAAACTTGCTATTGGAATTTTGTACAGACCCTAAAAGTCGAGATGAAATGCAAGCATATATTGATGTTTCCAGCCGTTCTCACTTCAGCAAATATTACCTCAAGCCTTTATTATCTTCTGGTAAACTTGAAATGATGTTTCCAGACAAGCCCAAAAGCAAAAACCAGAAATACACTACCGTTCATTCCAAATAACCAAGAAGCAGGGCATTGGGGTCTCATCTCCCATTGTCCTGCTTCTTTTCAATTTCCAAATTATATTCACATCATTTACCCATACACCCAATCCTGGATCGCAAATTTCAAACTCTGCACCTTTCCCAGCAGCCAGATCGCAGCCAGCGGCAGCCCCATCGGGCTAATCAAAAAAGCCATAACCAGCAAAATCACACCATTCTGCGGGAATAGGTAATAAGCACAGCCACGCCAAGTAGAGCAATTACCGTGCTGAGCAGACCAAGCACCAGACCAGATATGTAGATCAGCCCCATGCAGAGCCAGACAAAAAGCGTCAACACCAAAATGACCGGTGCAGTTACAATCATCAGCAAGCATTTCAAAATCTTCATTCCAGTTCCTCCCTCCAACGCTCCAGATACCGTTTGCACAGGGCATCCGCTTCTCTCTCATCATCTTCCGTCAACTCCCGTCTGCCTTTGGTCAGTTCAATCTCCACATAAGTCCGGTAATCATCAGCTAAGAGATTGAACAGTTCCTTGGGAGTATGGCACACCTCGCCAGAGCAATAGTGAAAATCTTGGTCAAATTCAACTCTTACACATCCATGGCGGCTAATATAAACTTCTATGGTCTCGTCTGCGGTCAGGTAATCCGCAAAAATCTCCAGCACCTTTTCAAAGGTCAGCATCTGTTTTCACTCCTTTGCTACGCTTCTTATTCTACTCATATTATCCGGTACGGACAGGCAAAAGACAAGGATACCGCCAAAAAGAAAAAGCGGAGGAAGGTGCGGCGAAGAAACGCCGTTCCTCCCTCCGCAAATGGAGTATCTATCCCTGTTATGAAAGTTTGGAGAGTTGGGTAAGGATTTCCTTCACACCCTCATTCGTATTCTCAAAAAGTCAAAGAAAATGGGAACGCCTATCAGCCAGCGGAAAAAACGATAAGAAAGAAAGCTGTCATCACGGGACTTTCCTGCAACGACAGCTTTAAATAGGCTTATATGATTTTTGAGAAATTCTTGACTGAATTACCTACTTTCTTGAAAAAGTTCTATACTATATTTGGTAGGATTGTTTTGCTCGATAAAAACATTCGCATATAAATCCTCCTTTCGGTGAAATGGTGTCAAAACATAGTAATTACTTACTGCTTTGTATTCCTTACCCTCGTAAATAAATCCACATACAATTCTGCAACAGATGTAATTTCCAACCGTAATCCATGATGCTGGAATTATATCCTTGATTTCAGAGTCTATGCAATTACCTGAATGCTTCAGGTTTTTCAATTTTTTCTTATCGTATGTCAGCTTACCCACTGAAATCAGAAACAACATTATCCACACAGAGGCATTGAGCAACATGACCTTCAATATAGTTGGATTAAAAAAATTCCCAATAAAACCAACAGCTAATTCAATCACTGCTACAAGCAATGTTACATTAGAACATGTAGAGAATAAGTATTTTATTGGTTTAAGATTGGCAATTTGCTTTTCTTTGTAAAGTTTGGAAATATTTTCTTCCGCCTTTCCTTTATATTCCTCTGCCGATATATGTTCCCCAGAAAAAAGCTCGTTCAAACTAATGCCCAAAGCATCACATAGAGGTTGTAAAAGCGACACATCGGGCATTCCTCTACCCGTCTCCCTTAATTAAAGATATTGTTGGGTAAAAAAGAAAGGTCAGTCGATTTTGCCGATGAAGCGGTAGTAGATTTCTACTTCCTGCTCACGGCTTCCGTCCTCGCCCTTGACAGCTTCGTGGACGGTTATTTTTTCAATTAGAGTGTTCAGAAGTTCGGCGGTCAGCTCCACAGGGTTGACATACTGTTTCATCAGGGCAATCCACTTTTCAGCATCCGCTGCGGTCTGTACGGCGGCTTCCATCGTTTCGTGAAGCTGTCTTATTTTTGTTTCAAGCTCCTTTTGCTCGTTCTGGTACTTCTCGGACAGCATATTGAAGTTATACTCGGTTATGCGTCCGGCAGACCAGTCCTCATACATTTTAGCAAACAGCCCGTCAACCTCGGCTTTACGCTTCTCTGCCTTTTTCAGCTCCGCAGCCTGCTTTTTCTTCGCAGAGTTTCTTTCTCTGTCGCTGGCATTGAGCAGCCGTTTCAGCAGCTTGTCCTCGTCTTTCTGTGCCAGCATAGACCAGTATTGCAGTCTTGCAAGCACATAGGCATACAGTACATCATAGCGGATATAGTGCATGGAACACTGGCGTAATCCCTGCCCGTTCTTGCTGCAATGGTAGTACCCGTATGGGTTCTTATTCTGCTTGTTTTCCCCATAGGCTAAAGACCATCCGCAGTCTGCACATTTTATCAATCCTGCGAAAATCTGTGTCGTACCGTTTCTGCGTTTCCTGCGTCTGCTTGCAATCAGCTCCTGAACTTTTTGGAACACTTCTTCGGAAATGATGGCTTCGTGGGTATTTTCCACACGATACCATTCTTCCTGCGGCTTCCGCACCTTTTTCTTGTTCTTGAATGAAATGTTGCTCTGCTTGTTGTGAACGCTGTGACCGATGTAGGTTTCCTCTTTCAAAATGCTCTTGACCTGTGCAATCGTCCACGCATAGGCTTTTCTGCGGGCGCACCGGCGTAGATATTGGCGAAAGTCCCGTATCTTTCATAGTTCAGCCAGCCGGGGGTAGGTACTTTTTCCTCCACCAGAATCCGTGTAATGCTGGCGGCTCCCCTCCCGTGTACAGCAAGGTCAAAAATCTTCTCTACAATCCAGCGTGTTTCCGGGTCGATCAGAAGATGACCTTTTTTTTCCGGTTTTTTTACATAGCCCAGCGGTGCATAGGCTCCATAGTGTGCGCCATTGGCAAATCTTGTGTGCATGGCAGCCTTGACCTTTTTGCTGGTCTGTCGGGCGTGCATTTCATTCAGGATGTTTAAGAACGGTGCAAGCTCGCTTTCTCCGTTGATGGTGTCCACATTGTCATTGATGGCAATGTAGCGTACTCCTTGCTGGGAAATAGATTTCCGTGTACTGACCGGTCAGGATATAGTTTCTTCCCAGACGGGATAAGTCCTTTGTGACAACGCAGTTGATTTTCCCGTCTTCGATGTCATCAATCATCCTTTGGAAACTTGGACGCTCGAAATTTGTCCCACTCCATCCGTCGTCAATGTACTCGTCTACAACGGTCAGCCCATGCTCTGCGGCATACTGTCTAAGCATCATGCGCTGGGTCTGGATACTGCCGCTTTCCCCCTGTAATTCATCGTCACGGCTCAATCTCAAATATAGTGCAGTGTTATAAATCGTTGTATTGTATGGTTGTTTCACGGTTAAAAATCCTCCTTCTAAAAGAAACAACCCACGCTTATACAATACTCGCTGGTACAAGTATATCATAAGCGTGGGCTGATTGACAGTCGTTATTCCGTATTTTTTCAGGAAGCGGCGGCAGCGTGCTGGATCACATCTTCCAGCAGGCTGTCAAGCGGCTTCCCATCCTGTGCGAAATGCTCCGATACCTTGATACGGACTTTCCCCATGACAAAATACTGGGTGCCGTCTTTTTCGGTAAGCAGGGTGCCGCTGTTTTTGTTATTGCTCTCGTTTTTGTTTTTTGCCATAGGCAGTTACCTCCATAAATGAAATATGCCCGACAAGGGAATGTCAGACAGGTGTACAGCCGCAGACTGTCTCCGTGTCAACCAAACCGTGTCAACCGGCAGAAAAGACTTTGAAAACAATCCATAGGCGCTCTATTATTACTTTTTACTTTTTCTTTGATTTCTTGGTTGACATGGTTGACAAAGGAGAGAAATGCCCCAAATATCAGGCTTTTCCCCGTCAACCGGCTGTCAACCAAAGCGTCAACCAAACTGTCAACCGGTGGCTTTTCAGAATGGAAGTTCCATTTGCCGGGCTTCTTCTTCCGTGATTTCCTGAAAACCGTCCCCCTCCGGCGGAGCTTGGTTGACACGCTCCCAGCCTTTTTGAGAACCGTATTTCTTATACCGCTTCGGGCTTTTGTAGGCTACCCAGCCCTGTATGATGCCGCCCGCAATGCCGGTATTCATAATCTCGCAGATTGCCCGTGTCTCCCAGTCTGCCGGGAATTTAAGTTCCCCAGCGCTTCCTCATAAAGCTGCTTGGAACATACCCTGTCGCCGGTGTAGTCCTCCAAATAGGCGTAGATCATGCCGGCCTGTGTGTCTTCCTGCATAAAGTCCTGCTGGTGGGCGTTCAGGTATCGGTTCATTTCCATGCTGAATGACAGCTTATACTTCCACTGCGATAAACCGTCATGGCTTCCGCCCACATCTGTTCGATATACGCCCTCGCCGCCGCTTCATCGTCCAGTATGTGAACCTCCGCCCGTTCCGGGTACACCGTCACGGGGAGAAAGCGCCGGTTGCCGGTGCGATCACGGGGCAAAAAGTCCTGCCGGTTGGTCGTCCCTCCAAATACACATTGCCGCAGCCGGTCTGCCGGATGTGTCTCATACGGCACTTTGTAGGTTTCTTTCTGGCGGCTTAAGAATGACTTGATTTCCTCAATACTCTTGGCGTTGGCTGTGGCAATCATCTCCGACATCTCGATAATCCAATGCCCTTGCAGCTTGCGGTACACATTTTCATCGTCCAGCTTTTTCAAATCGTCTGAAAACCATTCGTCCCTGCCTGCCAGCAGCCGGAAAAAGGTAGATTTCCGGCCCCTGACCACCAACCAGACAGAGCATGACCTCAAACTTGCTCCCCGGTCTGAATACCCGCCGGATGGCTCCCATCAGGAACAGTTTCAAGGCTTCATAGGTGTATTCGTCCGTATCGGCTCCCAGAAAGTGATGCAGGGCGTAACGGATGCGCTCTGTGCCGTCCCATTGCAGGCTGTTCAGGTAATCCCTGACTGGATGGTAGCGGTTTTCATTGGCAACAATCTTGATGGCGCTCTGCACCTTTTCTCGCTGGTAAGCCCGTAATTTTCTTCCAGATACAAAAGCAGGTAGTTCATGTCCATGTCGGTCAGCGTGGTACTGGTGCGCTCCCAGCCCAGCGGCTTCACAATGTCAATCTGCTCCGTCAAAAGGTTCAGGCGCAGCGCCCCGCGAAACAGAGGGTCACGCTGGAACACCGTCAGGCAGTTTCGGATGCTGTTCTTCACGCCGCCTTTCTGCGTCCCTCTAATGTTTCCCGGATTTCTGCCGGTGTCTGCGCCGGTTCCATTGTGTCCATCGTCCTTTGACCGCTTCCTGCGTTTCCGGCGGCAAGCTCTGAAATTCGCTGTTCAAGCCGCAACACCTCCTTTCCTGTGCGGCGATCAATGCCGCTTTTCTTCTATTTCTCCGTATAACAAAATATCCAAAGGTATTCTGTGTAGCTTATCCTCTGCAACGCTTCCACAAAGAGGATGCCAGATGGCATCCTGCGGCTGTGGGCGTGTGCTGTTTTCAATGCTCCAGCAGGCGCAGATAATCGCATAGCACCCGGAAACAATACCGTTCCGTTTCCTGAAATCTCTGCTCCGCTGATTTTGTCGGGCTGTGACCTGTTGTGACGCTTCCTATCTGGCGGCGCATTGCCGGATTTCTCATAGGAAACGCCGAAGTCCTCCGCAAGCCTGACCGCAGCTTCCCGTTTCCCCAATCCATGCAGCAAAGCGGCCAAGTCGATCACATCCCCGGAAGCCCCGCAGCCGAAGCAGTAAAAGCGGCTGTCCACTTTCATGCTGGGCGTGCGGTCATTGTGGAATGGACAGCAGACCATGCCGTTTCTCCCCACCCGGATTCCATAGAATGAAGCAGCCTGCCGGGTGGTAACAGACTGTTTCACCGCTTCAAATACATTCAAATGCTCCCTCCATAAAAATACTGGTAGCGGTAAAGCTGCCGGTTATATCATAGCTCCATCTCATGTTTCTTTCTCTGTACTGCCTGTGGCTGCTCCCTCCGGCGCAGTGCGGTATCTACGGCGTTCTGCACCTGCCGTAGCCGTATGACTTCCTCCCGGAGTGGCTTGTGCTGCGGAGACAGTTCGGCATACTCTGTTTTTAACTGTGCGTATTCCTGTTTCCATGCTTTCAGGGCAATGGGTTTTCCGTCCAGTTTTTCTTTCAAAATACGGCGGGCGGCATAAAACAGCCGTAACTCCGCATCGTGGGATGTTTCAAATTTCTCCCTCTGTTTCTTAAACTTGATATTGTTCAATTCCGTATGAACAGGTTTTAGCCGCTGGTAATTCTCGCCCTCCCGTATCAATTCCTGCAATTCCTTTATCCGGGCAGATTTCTTTTTCATGGAGTCGCTTAACGCTTCAAATTCTTCGTTGACAGAGGAAAGACGCTCCTGCAAATCCTCTAATGTGAGCAGCTTGTTTTCCGTCAGATAATTGACGGCTTCGGCAAACTGCTTTAAGTTTCCGGTTCTGGCTTTATTGCTCCATGCCCCTGCGTTGCGCTGGTTGTAATAAGCGATCAACAGGTCGGCAAGGCTCGGTGTCTGCGGTTTGGAAAGTTCTTCTTTTACCTCTGCCATCCAGACAAACAGGGCTTTGATCTTCTTCCTCACATCCTGCATGAGCCGGTTGGTGGCTTTAATCCAGCGGTTCAGTTCCCCTTTCTCGGTGCGGATGCCCTTTGCTTCCATCTGCCGGACATTAGCTCCCTCGTGGACAGTAGGTATCAGGTCAAGCCCCTGCCGCACATAGGAACGGTGGTCGATACGCACATCCAGCCCTTTTTCCTCAAATTTTGTATTAACGGCAGCCGCCCACTGCTCCCGCCAGTGTTCCAGCGTTTCCGGCTCATGCCAGTCTGTTGTATGGACAGCGTTAAACATATAATCGCCGTTTTTATCCCGGATTCGGTTTCCATCTTCATCAAGAAGATATTCCCGCCGCTGTTTTTGTCCCCATGTGCCATCCGGGTTCAAAGGGCGCATGGTTGTCATCACATGAAAATGCGGGTTAGGGATGCCGCCGTCCTCTTTCTCCGGGCTGTGAAAAGCAAGGTCGGCAATCATGCCTTTTGTCACAAACTGCTCCTGTACAAACTTCCTCGCCAGCTCCATGTTTTCTTCCAGCGTCAATTCATTCTGCATGGCAATATCAAAGGAATAGGCAAGCTGTGCTTTTGGATGTTTCTCGCAGCTCTCCACAGCATTCCAGAGGGTCGCCCGGTCAAGATATATTTCCGGCGCATGGGGCGGCAGCATGATTTCCGAAGCGATCACGCCGCCCTTTTTGGTGTAGTCGCTGACTTCTCCATAGTAGCTGCTGTAAAGACGCTCCCCGGCTCGATAGGCTGCGCTGGCAATGGCGCTCTGACCGGCGCTGCGCTTGATCTGTGCGATTGAAAAATGATAAAGTGCTATCCTTAGTCACCGCCTTTCTCCTGCCCGGAAATACGGGCGTGGTTTTCTACGGCAGACCGGATGAAATGCTCCGCCTGCGGCAGATTCAAAATGCTTTCCATGAGGGAATAAAATTCCGCTTCGGATAGCTCCTTTGTCTGTGGTGCAATGCTCTCAATAGCTGCCCCACGGGTAATCAGCCGGTGCGTCCTCTGTTTCCGGGAACCGCTTTCCAGATACGCCTGCCGGTTTTTCAAACGCTGCATTTTCCGTTTTTCCCGTTCCAGCAGGACAGTGGTTTTTTCATATTCCTGCTTCAACTGTTCCAAAGATTTTTCCATGTTCTCACATCCTTTGCTTATAAGATAAAGAAAGACCATCCGCAGACAGTCCGTGTGTCAGTGCTTCTATAAAACCCGATGAAAAGGGAAAACCGCAGAGCGGATTTCTCTTTGCGGCGGGTACACAGGGGATAGCCGCTTTAGCGGCGCAAGGGGGTGTAGCCACCTTGTCGGAGCGAAGCGAACGCAGACCTCGGATTGCTGATTTTATCAGCGGCAGAGGTAAGCTCCGCAGGACGCACGATACATGGTCTTTAGACTATGTATAGAAGTGCGCCCTTAGTTCCTAAGGGATTTTGCCGTTTCCGGCAGTTTTGTCCTTTTTCTTGGAACGCTTAGAAAGGTACTTCGGGCAGTCAACCACAACCGCCCGGAAGCTCTGTTTACATTCGTGCTGGCATTTCCGGCACAGTTCGTTGTAAGTGATACGGCTGCGGTCATTTAAGAAGAACGACCATTCCAGCCGCCGCTTGTTGCTCATTCTTGCCATAACCGGCTCCTTTCTCCGTTTCTATCTGATGTACGCAGATAGGCTGTTTTTGGTGTAGCGTTTCGGTATCATTTTAAGGTTTTTCCCTCTGTATACCTTTGTAAAGTGCGGCAGTATTGCAGTCAGGGAATGATAACTCACGCTTATTTGTCGCTTCTCGGTACGGTTTCGGAGCCTTTTGCCATCCATTCAAAGAAAGCAATTTTGCTGACCTTGATAAGTCTGCCCCTGCGGAACGCTGGAAAGCCGGGTGTGTGTACCAGCTCATAGGCGCTCGCTCTTGAAATTCCCATAATCTGCTGAATGTCCGCCACATCCAGAACCAGCGGTAAATCCTCGTAGCTGTTCAATCTCTTTTTATCGTTCATTCTGTTCCTCCCATAAATCAAATAGGTTAAAATGCTTCCTGTTGCCGTTCTCCCCAAAAGCCGTTTTCCTGCCCCATTCCTGCGGTGTTTCCCTGCATTGGTGCGCCGGATGCGTCACTTCTCCTGCCGGTCATATCCCTTTGACGGTCATTCACTTGTCAAGGTACTGTGCGGTACGAAATTACCAACTGCAATCATCATAGCGTACTATCCTTGACAAAACAATGATTCTGCAATACCATGAGTGTAACGGATATAACTGAATTATATAATTACCATAAACAAAGGCAGGGGATAGGGATGGAGAATCAGTTTATACGGCATGAGCCATGTTTTGAGAGGATTTTGTTTGTCCTGACGCTGGACAGGAAGAAAATGAAAGAGCGGATTTTGATTGGGGAAGAACAGCAGATCCGCTTCCGGCTGAACGGGAGCCAAAACACAGAGGTGCTTTGTGATATGACACGCCCGCTGGGAACTTTTTTGATAAACTTTGAGCGTGACACGGACAGAGATTGGAACTTATACGGGCTTTCTCCACTGCGGCAAGCCCTCCACTCCAACCGATGGAAACAGCCGGAGCTGGAGCAGGCGGCAAGCGAATTTCTCTGGGGAAAATATCTTAGCAATGACCCTCTGAAAATGTATGTGGCGTTCCGTATCTGGAACAGCTATCTGCTTTCCAGAGAACCCCGTGACCGTAACGCTGCCTGTGACCGCTTCATGGATAAAATGAGCAGCCTGACCGGGGTATTCCATAACGAAGCCATGAGCTTTGACAGGGAGACAGGAAAACCGAAACATTTTCAAGCTGGCAGCCTTTATTTCAAAGGCGCACCATCAGAAGATACCCGGCTTGACCTCTGGTTCCCGGACAACCGTCGCACAGAAGAATGTGTGTCTGCCTATGCGTCCCTCTACCCGTTGATTACCTATTATCTGAACAGGCTGAATGACTGGGGGCTTTGCTTCCGGCAGTGCAAGGTCTGCGGGAAATATTTTCTGGCAAAGAGCCAGCGGTATGAGCTGTGCAGCGACAAGTGCCGCAAAGCACAGGCGCTTCAAAACAAGCGGGAATTTGACGAGAGGGCAAGAGAAAATAACTATGACCTGCTTTATAAAAATGAATGCCAGAACTGGCGCAACAAAATAAACCGGGTAAAAAATACCGCAGGCTTTCCGGCTGACTGTCTGGAAAAAATACAGGCTGCCTTTTCCGACTTTAAGAAAGAAGCCTTACAGAGAAAAAAGGCTGTAAAAACAGGAACAGCCAGCCCGAAAGAATTTGCGGACTGGCTGTATCAGCAGAGTAATGTAATTGTTGAGCTGACCGAGATATGAAAAACTTTCTATCGTCAATTTCGCATTATTGCAATAACAGATTGCTTCTTCCATGAATGGTAATATTATCATCAAACTTTTGGAAGAACTATAAATGTCCGAGGTGCCTTTGATTTCGACAAAAAAACAGGCTGAATTGTTACAAAGCTCGGACATTTCAAAAATTTTTTTGAGAAATGGCGGAAAAAAAGCGGGGCAGCATACGCCGCCCCGCCGATCTCAAAAGGTCATTCCATTGCCCGCATTTGTTCTGTTAATGAACGCTTTTTCAAATCCCGTATTTCCCATACAGAAAGAATCAACTGTAAAAGAATCAATATTAGTAGATATCCACCTATCTGCATTGTTGGAAATTGATATGAGAGATTTGGCATACCGAATAGAATACCAACAGCTTTGCTCACAGGAATAGCTATGGGAATACCAACCAAAAGAACGATTCCAAATGAAACAAGTACATATAGCAATCCCTCTGTTATGAGAGAACGATATAATTGTTTTAGGCTTAATCCAACAGAGCGTAATGTACTGATTTCCTGTTTACGCGCTTGATGGTTAGAGAGCGTCATATTGATTAGATTGATTATTCCAAACAGCAAAATTAGTAATGACAGCATTTGCAAACTTCCAAACAATAAGTTCATAGAAGATTCCATGTACTCTACAACATCATTATAGCTGCAAATAGAAAGCCCCTTTTCTTTAGAGGTAATTTTCTGCTGAATGGCTGATTCTATTTCATCATTATAAGTTTTATCAGTTATGATCTCCCATGAGTAAGCAAAATTTTCTGTGTTTGTGAATAGTTGTTGTGCAAGTTCTTGTGTAATTATAAGATTCGCTGGATCAATAGCATCTGTACCGTTTTCGGTTCCGACAAAGCTCTTATCAAAGAAACCGGAAACAATACATTCTATTTCCTCTCCACTATTTGTAATCTTTATAGGTGTCCCTTTTGTAACCCCCAGTTCCATATATCCATCTGTCAATAAAACTTCAAACTGGTTCTTAGGCATTTGTCCATCTATCAAATGCTGTTCAACAAAGCTAAAATTACCTTCTGTACTTTGAACCGAAATTATATCACACATTCCCTCAGTAGCATTTCCATTGATAGAATAATGACACATTCCTACTGAATCTCTAAGTGGTATAATCTTTTGGATTCCTTTAGTATTCAAAAGTTCTTCTTTCAAAGATTCATTTAGCGGATTATTTGTTTCGTTTTTCCAACTGATTCTTCAGAAAGATATATACGGAAGCTTCCGCCGTTTACAAAAAACTTTTCACGGACAAATTGCTCTGGCGTATTACTAACTGCTGCGGATGCAGATATAAATAAGAGTAATCCTCCAAATATCAAGGAAAGCAATGTACTGGCTGTCTTTTTCTTATCACGTCCAAGATTTAATAGAGCTAAAGAGTAAGGTGAAATTTTCTTATTATGTTTTCGAGATTGCATCGGAGCATTTCGATAAGCTATATATCGTACTGCCTCAATAGGGGAAGTAGTTGCCGCAATTTTAAGCGGCTTGCGAACAGATAATTTCACCATAAGAGTGCAAATGATGGAAACACCTATCATTACAAAAGGAATATTGATAGGAGAAAAATCCGCTGGAAAATTCATTACTTCCCAAAACAGTTCCGACAATCGCACCCAAAACAATACCCGGAGGAATTCCAAGCCATGATAAATATCTACTTTCATAGTTTATCATTTTCTTTATCTGTAATGCAGTTGTACCTAAAGTGCGTAACTGTCCGAAATTTCTTATTTTTTCATTGATAGAAATTCTGAAAATACTTTGGATTACCGTTATACCGGCAAATAATACCAACACGGACAAACTTACAAAAGTTAGTATATTTTCAAATGACAATCCCATATTCTCTAAAAAGAGAAACTTAAGCTATAATCAGCACCAATTTCTTTTCCAATAGAAGCAATTCTTTCTTTTAGAATTTCTTTTGATGTTGAATCTGCATCAGCAAAACAAACATAGCTTTGGTATTTTGCAGGATTATAATTAGAGCTATTTTCTACAAACGATTTTGATATATAGCACGAGTAATTGCCCTGTGATTCAGTCGAGCTTTCCGTAATCCCAGAAATCACAAAATCTTGTGATTTTCCGTTTATTTGAAAAGAAATTTTATCTCCGATTGCAGTATTAGAAAATATTTGTTCACCATTTCACGGTCAACTGCAATTTCATTTTCTTTAGATGGCATAGTCCCATCTTTTAGTGTAAATTGATTTCGGGCAATATAGCATGCCGCATCATCCATATATGCCAAATACAATGAATATCCCTCTGGCATTTTATTTCTCCCAGATTGTAAAGCGACGCTACCATTTCGATTTCTGGTTGATGACGAAGTTTTCAATTTTATCCTCTGTCAGATTATCATAGCTGGCTTGAAAAGTGGCCATATTATTTTGAGATTCCTGAAAAGCAAAAATAATGTTCCACACATTGACATCAAAAACGCCGCCAGTGAAATAGCAATTATTATCATAAAATTCCGGCGCTTTTCGCTTTTCAAACTCTCCTTTGCCAGCTTCTTTGTAATGGCGCTGGTATCATTTTCAAAAGGCCATGTCATAGCTTTCCACCTCCTTATTCCACAATCTTTCCATCCTCAATGCGGACAATCCGATCTGCAAGACGGGCTATGTCGTTGTTGTGGGTAATCATCACGACAGTTTGCCGGAACTCCGCACTGGTACGCTTGATAAGTCCCAGCACCTCGGCGCTGGTCTTGCTGTCAAGGTTGCCGGTCGGCTCGTCAGCCAGTACAATAGCCGGTTTGGTAATCAGAGCGCGGGCAATCGCCACACGCTGCTGCTGTCCGCCGGATAGATTGTTCGGCATATTTTTCAGTTTATCTTCCAGCCCCAGCAGGTGAACAATCTCGTCCAAAAACTTCTGATCCACCGTATCCCCGTCCAGCTCCACCGGCAGGACGATGTTCTCATACACATTCAAGATGGGAACAAGGTTATAGTTCTGGAAGATAAAGCCGATGTTGCGGCGGCGAAAGATGGTAAGCTGCTCGTCGTTCTTCTTTGCCAGTTCTTCGCCTCGGACAATCACTGTTCCGCTGGTGGGAGTGTCCAGCCCGCCCATCATGTGAAGCAGGGTGGACTTGCCGCTGCCGGAGGTTCCCACAACGGCCACAAACTCGCCGTCCTCCACGGAGAAGTTCACGCCGTCAAGGGCGCGGGTGATGTTCGGCTCTGTGCCGTAATACTTTTTCAGGTCGATAGTCTGTAAAATGCTCATAAAATTCAATCCTTTCTTTGTTTGTTGTAAATGCGGAACGCTGCTGCGCCGGTGGCCGCCAACTGTACCAGAATCAGCACAGCGAACAGGCCGAAGCTCTCATAGTAAAACAGTTCATCCCAAAACAGGAGAACATCACAGAGAGCAGTCAAGGCAACCACCCAGCGGATGTGCCGGGCCAGCCATTGCCGGAACGCCAGCACAAGGGCAACGGGCGGGACGATCAGCAGCGCCAGATTCAAAATCAAGGCCGGGGTCAGTTCCATTGCGTCGCCTCCTCACTTTTGTTGATTTATAAATTGAAATTATATATACCTGAAAGCCGATTAACAGAATCAGCGTAATACTTTGGGGAGGACAGAAGCAACTGTCCTCCTGTTGGGAAGTGTTCAGCCTTATTCAAGGACTTGAGGGTTTTCTACATAAGAGCGAACTACTGTACCACAATTTTTGCAAATTGCATGAATCAAATTTTCGCCTTTAAGTGTCAAGGCTTTATTTGGTTGAACTTTTGCATAAGTGGATTGAATCCCCTCAACAACATCTTTGCCACCACACCACGGACAAACATACTGTTTCTGCTCATTCATAGAACGCGCCTCCTTTCTTGTTGATAAGGCTATTGTAAAACCCAAATGTCCGCGAAATGTTACAGCGGCCAAAAAATTTCATTGAAAATCGGGGTGAAATGTTACAGCGCTCGGACATTTCAAAAAAATTTACGGCGGGCAGCCGGAAATGGCCGTCCGCCGCGTTCTATTTAGTCGGCAGCATAATAGAAAATTCCGAACCCTTGCCCGGCTCCGAAACCACTTTGATATAGCCGCCCTGCCGCGTTACGATCTCGCGGGTCAGATACAGGCCAATGCCCACGCCCTGCTGTTCGCGTACTTCTTCCTCACGATAGAAGCGCCGGAAGATGGCGGCCTGATTGCTTTCGGAAATGCCCTTGCCGGTGTCGGTCACTTTGATCTCCACATACATTTCCCACAGCACCACCGACACAGAGATTTTCCCGCCTGCCGGGGTGTACTTCACCGCATTGTCCAACAGGTTAAAAAGGGCTTCGGATGTCCACTTGCTGTCATGGGAAACGGCCAAATCCTCCGGGCAGTCCACGGACACGGTGATTTCCTTTTCTCCGCTGCATACACAATCCCACTCATAGCCTGCGCCACGGTATCAAAGAGGCGGCCCGGTTTCTTATCCAACTGGATCGCCCGTTTCCAGCCGGGAGGTTTTCACAAGGACCTGAAAGAAAATCCAGCTTATCCGTCTGGCTGCGGATTCCCCGGATAAAGTCAGTACGCTCCGCCTCGGTCATAGGCTTTTCCAGCAGGGTGTCCGTTGCCATTTTCAGGTTGCTTACCGGCGTTTTCACCTGATGGGAAATATCCGATACAAGGGCCTGTAACTCCTGCCGTTCCTCGTCCACAAGAAGGCGGTTCTCCTGCATGATCTGATAAAGCCTTGCCAGCCGGTGTCCGATTCTGGCAAGCTGGGTTTCGCTGTCCTCTGGACGTTTTGGCGCTTCATTCCCGGCGATCATGTGGTCTAAAGTCTGGCACAGGTCAGCGGTAAACTGTGCCAGCCGCTTTCCAAACGCCTGCGTCAGTACAAAAATCCCCACAAGGGCGCACAGCAGCAGCGCCCCAGTCAGCAGCGCCGCTGCCTGCTTTGTCACAAAAACAGGGCTATGGTAATCCCGGACATGGAAGGACAAGCCCCAGTGCTACCCGGCCAAACAGCCGCTTTACCGAGAGGTTTTGAAACTTCATTTCGCCTCGCCTCCCGTCCACTGATAGCCCATGCCGTAAACGGTCTTGATGTAGGGTGCGCCGCCGTCAGATTCAATCTTGCTGCGAATCCGGCTGATGGAGGTTGTCAGGGTGTGTTCGTCCACAAACCTCTCGTCTATATCCCACAGCTTTTCCAAAAGCTGCCCACGGGTCAGCACTTGCCGGGGATTTTTGCGGAACAGGTTCAGCATTTTATACTCCATCGGGGATAGGGTCAGGGGCTTGCCGTTTAGGGACGCCGTCTGCTCCGAGAAGTCCAGAAACAGCCGCCCGTCGTCGTAAATGTCCTTGGCCGGTTTGTGGTGTTCCAGCATAGCGAACATGGCTTTGATTTTTCGCTGCAAGGCCCCGATCACAAAGGGCTTTGTGATGTAGTCCACCGCGCCCACCTCATAGCCCCGTATCTGGTCGCTCTCCTGATCGTTGGCGGTCAGGAATATTACGATGGTGTCCGGGTGCTGGGGCTTTATCAGCTTGCACAGCTCAAAACCGTTCCCATCTGGCAGGTTAATGTCCAACAGCACTAAATCAAATTCCCGCTGGCGGATAGCTTCGGCTGCGGTTCTGGCATTTAGGGCAGAAGTCACGCCGTAGCCGTCTGCGGTCAGGTTATAGGCCAACATCTTATTCAAAAAACTGTCGTCCTCGACAATTAAAATCTGCTTCATATCCTCACTTCCTTTGCTTTTTGCAGATAGTATAACAGGCAAATGTCCGCGAAATGTTACAAGGACAAATATATTTATCATTTTACAGCTTTTTTATGTGTACTGCAATTTTATAAAAGAAAGGACAGCAGTATCATCAAATTGCTGTCCTTGCGGTTTATTATAGCTGGTAGTGTATAAGCGTGGGTTCATCATATTTGGTGTGGTATCTTTAACTATGGGAAACTCCATTTTCCCATTTAGAAACCGCCTGATTGGTAATATCTAATAGTTCGGCAAGCTGTATTTGTGTTAGACTTTTTTCTTTTCTACACTGTGCAATAAATGCACCTATTTTTTTCTGATCCATAAAACAAATCTCCTTTATACTATATTTGACCTCAGTATATCAAATAGAGAATTTATTTGGAACATACTAAGCGTTGAAGGGAGTCTCAACGTTGAGTTGAATAGATATGAATTTGCGATAATCATTCTACCATACCGTTATAAATAAATCATCTCATGCAAAACGATTTCTTCTGCCCGATTGCGAATGTTATTGCAACGCTGCACCCATTCCATTTGACGGGTACACTTTAATTTCTCGGTTACGCCCTCGGCAATTTTCATCTGCTCTATGATGGTATCTAACCGTTGACTTTGAAACTATGCCAAACTGCCACAGCCAAAAAACGAGGGGAAGGAGGGCTGAAAAGCACCCTAAAATCGGCTCTCGGTTAACCACTTTGGGAACCACTTACCCCTCTTTCGCCCTCTTTTGGCCAGTTAACCACTTGCGGACCACTAAAAATTGGGTGAAAACGGCTCTCGTTAGGTCAAATGGGGCAAACTATATCAGCCCATTTAGGTATAGAAAACCCGGAAAACCTTGATTTTCCGGGGTTTTGAACCATTTTGATATAGTCTGAGCAGTCGATTATCTCTTGCTGAACTGCGGAGCGCGACGAGCTGCTTTGAGACCGTATTTCTTTCTTTCCTTCATACGAGGGTCTCTGGTAAGGAATCCAGCCTTCTTCAGAACGGGTCTGAAATCACCGTCTACCTGAAGCAGTGCTCTGGAGATACCGTGACGGATTGCACCAGCCTGGCCGGTGAAGCCGCCGCCGCGAACGTTAACCAGAACGTCGAACTTCTCAGCAGTCTCAGTAGCTGCCAGAGGCTGACGAACGATAACCTTCAGAGTCTCCAGACCGAAGTACTCATCAATGCTTCTCTTATTGATTGTAATATTACCATTACCGGGTACTAAATATACTCTGGCGATGGATTTCTTTCTTCTACCGGTTCCGTAGTATCTTTCTGTTTTAGCCATGATTTATTTTCCTCCTCTCAGTCCTTTAGAATGTCAGTACTTCAGGCTTCTGAGCTTCATGCTTGTGCTCAGGTCCTGCATATACGTGAAGTTTGGTGAACATCTGTCTTCCTAAAGGTCCCTTGGGAAGCATGCCCTTAACTGCAAGCTCGATTACCTGCTCAGGCTTCTTTTCTAATTTTTCTCTCAGGGTAGCTTCTTTTAAGCCACCAACGTAATCGGAATGATGATAATATACCTTCTGATCCATCTTCTTACCGGTTACTTTGATCTTCTCAGCATTGATAACGATAACGTTGTCACCGCAGTCGATGTGGGGCGTGAAGATAGGCTTATTCTTGCCTCTCAGCACTTTAGCAACCTCAGATGCCAGACGGCCTAAGGTCATGTCAGTAGCGTCTACTACATACCATTTTCTATCGATTGTAGCTGGACTAGCCATAAATGTTTTCATTATGTTCCCTCCATATTACTTTCGCCGATTCCTGATCGACTTTTTCAGTGTTCCGGTCTGATAGTAATCTGCAGATGTCCGGCTACATTTTACTTCTTCCCAAAACGGTTGAATACTTTATTTCAATGCTTCGTCGGGCTTTGACTCAGCATATTGAAACACTGTCACAGTCATATATTATATGATACGGTTTCGTTCGTGTCAATACATAAACTAAACTTTTTTTGCGTTGTTTTGCGTTCATCTTTTATTGCTCAGCCTCTCTTATGTTTATATCACGTATGGCGAAGCTATTACAAGAACTCATATTTCACTAAAGTCAGTCCATGGGCCGGTGCGGTAGGTCCCGCTGCACTGCGGTCTTTTGCCTCGAGGATCGTGAAAATATCCATGGGATCCCGCTTGCCCTGTCCGATATCTAACAGGGTTCCGGCAATGATCCTCACCATATTATATAAAAAGCCATTACCACAGACACGGATCACCAGATCATTTTCTCCCTGCTCTTCCACTTCCACGGAATAGATGGTGCGTACGGTGGATTCTACCTGGGCACCGGTCTGGCAGAAGCTTTTGAAATCATGTTCTCCCTCCAGATAAGCCGCAGCTTCCTGCATCCGGTTCACATCCAGTTCATAATAAGTAAACAGCGAATACAGACGTTTCACCGGCATGGGGAACTGTGCCCGGTAGATCCGGTATTCATAGGTCTTGCGGCTGTCGCATCTGCGGGGATGCCAGTCATCCGGCACCTGTTCGGACTTTTGTATCCGGATATCCTCCGGAAGTCTCTGGTTCAGCGCATAAGAAATTTTCTCCGCAGGCATCCGGCTGGTCGTGTCAAACACAGCGATATTCCCCAATGCATGCACACCGGAATCTGTCCGGCTGGCACCGATGACCTCAACAGGCTCCCGCAGCAGATCGGTCAGACACCGGTTTAGTTCGCTTTCGATGGTGATCCGTTATTCTGGATCGCCAGCCGTGGTAATTCGTACCGTCGTACGCCACGGTCAGGCGGACACGCTTTTTTTTTTCCGGCTGCTTTGACAGCTGTTCTATTATCATTTCCGATTCCACTGTATTTCACCCGCTTTCTCTCCTGCCACCTGTCTTAGGTTCCCAGACATTCTTTCCTGTATTTGACGAGATACTATCTGTTATGGGCATTATTGTTTTGCAGTAAAAATTTACGGTAAAAACGGTAATCTTCCTACCACAATGCTGATCACCATATATGCGGCAATACAGCCGTAAGCAATGTAATCTCTCTTATGATAGATCAGCGGTTTCATCTTCGTCCTGCCCTCGCCACCGCGATAACATCTGGCTTCCATAGCCATAGCCAGATCATTGGCTCTGCGGAACGCAGAAATAAACAGAGGCACCAGCAGGGGCACCATGGCCTTGGCACGCTTGAAAATGTTGCCGCTCTCGAAATCCGCTCCCCTGGCGATCTGTGCCTTCATGATCTTATCCGTCTCCTCTAATAAAATGGGAATAAAACGAAGTGCAATGGACATCATCATGGCCACTTCATGTACGGGCACCTTGAATATTTTTAAGGGTCCCATCATTTTCTCCATACCGTCCGTCAGATTGTTCGGCGTGGTGGTCAGCGTCATCACAGAGGATCCAATGATCAGAAGTGTCAGGCGGATAGCCATGGAAATAGCCATCTTCAGACCTTCCTGCGTGATGGTCAGCTTCCAGATCGTGAATAACGGTGTTCCCGGTGTCAGAAAGAGATTGAATACCACTGTGATCAGCATGAGCATAACAATGGTCTTCATTCCCTTTACCATGAATTTAAAAGGTACCTTCGACAGACGGATCACCAGGCCCAGAAACAGGGCCGCGATCACATATCCTGCATAATTTTTGAAAAAGAACAGGGAAATGATAAATAAAACGGTACCTCCCAGCTTTACCCGGGGATCCATCTTATGAATTAATGATTCTGTCTGATAATATTGTCCTAATGTAATATCTCTAAGCATATTGCTCCTCACCAGAGTTTCTGCCCGGCTCCTGTCGGGTCAGAACTCGTATCTTCTCTCTGCTCATGCTGCAATTTGAGCATTGCAGTTCAAATCATTACTTCTGATTGTTCTGTTTCCAGACTCTTGCAATTTCTTCCGCAGCCTCTTCGATCGTTGTGGCATCTACATCCACATCCGCTCCCCGTGCTTTCAGCTCATGCATGATGTAGGTGACCTGCGGTGCTGCCAGTCCTACTTCTTCCAATTCTTTGTAATGTTTGAACACTTCTCTCGGGGTATCGTCATACATGACGCTTCCCTTATTCATGACAATAATACGATCCACATACTCCGCGACATCTTCCATGCTGTGTGATACTAACAGAATGGTCAGTCCGGTTTCTGTCTGCAGCTTTTTGATCTGCTGTAAGATCTCATCTCTTCCCTTGGGATCCAGCCCGGCAGTGGGCTCATCCAGGATCAGCACTTCCGGCTTCATGGCCAGTACTCCGGCGATCGCCACACGACGCTTCTGTCCACCGGACAGTTCAAAGGGCGACTGATAGAAAAGCTCATCCGGCAGTCCTACTTTTTTCAGAGCATCGTATGCACGAAGCTCCACTTCTTTTTTATCCAGTCCCAGATTCTTCGGTCCGAAACAGACATCGCTGAATACATCGATCTCAAACAGCTGATGCTCCGGATACTGGAACACCAGCCCTACCTTGCTGCGGAGCTTCTTCATATCATAATCCTTGTCGTAGATATCTTCTCCGTTAAAATAGATATGTCCGTCGGTAGCACGGATCAATCCGTTCATATGCTGCATCAGCGTGGACTTACCGGAACCGGTATGCCCGATGATACCGATGAACTGTCCATCCGGTATCTTCAGGCAGACATCGTTCAGGGCATGAACTGCCAGCGGTGTATCTGCACCGTATACATAATTCACATGATCTAATATGATAGACATTTTTTCGATCCTTTCCCGAGTACTTTCATTCGCTGCCATCCCCGCCACTATTTCCTGTCGGTTTTTCCATAACCCAGTGCACTGACCAGCTCTTCTCTTGTCAATATGCCATCCGGCAGCGGAATTCCGCGTTTCTGCAATTCATACGATAACAGCGTTACCTGCGGCACATCCAGCCGTAGCTTTTTCAGCTGCTCCACCTGTGAAAAGATTTCCCGGGGGGTACCCTGCATGGCAATTTTCCCCTCATCCATGACAAATACCTTGTCCGCATGAATAATTTCTTCCATATAATGGGTGATCAGGATCAGTGTAACGCCTTCCACCTGATTCAATCCGCGGACTGCACGGATGACTTCCTTACGTCCACTGGGATCCAGCATGGCAGTCGGCTCATCCAATACAATGCATTTGGGATGCATAGCCAGTACTCCGGCAATAGACACTCTCTGCTTCTGCCCACCGGACAGCTTATTCGGGGAATACTTTCGATATTCGTACATACCTACCGCACGTAAGCTCTCTTCCACACGCTGCCAGATCTCCTCCGTGGGGATCCCCATGTTCTCCGGCCAAATCCACATCTTCTTCCACTACCTGTCCTATGATCTGGTTATCCGGATTCTGAAACACCATGCCGGCTGTCTGACGGACCTTCCAGATGTTGTCCTCATCCTTCGTGTCCATACCGTCGACCCAGAGCGTTCCCTCTGTCGGATTTAAGATGGCATTCATATGCTTTGCCAGAGTAGACTTGCCGGAACCGTTATGTCCGAGGATGGCTATGAACTGTCCCTGCTCTATATCAAGAGAAACATCATTCACTGCTCTTGTGATCCCTTCCACATTTCCCTCTTCATCCCGACGAATATATTCATATACTACATTATTTGCTTTAATGATCTCCATAAATAATCTCCATTCCATATTCGCTTAGTGCCGGAGAATCAGCTATCTTCTGCTTTTGCAAGATATCGTTCCTATTTTACTAGATTATGCACAGATTTACAACACTTAACAGGGAACTGACCCGACTTTTCAAAATCTCTTGTACTGCTTTCCAAAACCTTTATAGTTATGGTTGTATCTTTCTATTGCAGAACATTTCAGAAAATAAAACGAGGAGGCATTCTATGAATCGATCGATCGCAATAAAATATGGAAGATGGTGGGTATTCTTGCGCTCATCACTGTCGTTGCCGGAGGACTGCTAAGAGTATCCCAGCACAGTTCCTACACTCTGGGGATTATGCGACGGACAATCCTTCCCTGGCTTATCAGACATCAGAGCCATCACCTACCCGGAACCTACACCGGCCGTCGACAATTCCAATGCAAATGCGACAGAAAACTTGCAGGAAGGATCTTCCATGGCAGAAACTACCGTTTTGACCGGATATTCCCTGAACGGAGAGCTATTGACCGACCAGCGGACCACGCTGTCCGACGGCTTTTATTATGAACCGTTATCCGAGAAATTACAGAGATATATAACAGGTGTTTCTTATCCTGCTACTGTGGATAACTCCGGAGAAGCCTCACAAGACCTGTTGAAATCTGTCGAAATCAGCTATGACGATCTGAGATATGTGCATATCCGGCATTACAATTTTGAAGGAAATCCTGCAGAAGGTGAGCTGATCTGTAACAAAGCAATCGCGCAGGACCTGACGGAGATCTTTTATGAACTGTATTGTAATGAATATCAACTAGAAAAGGTACTTTTGATCGATGAATATGATGGGGACGACCTCGCATCCATGGAGGATAACAATACCTCCTGCTTCAACTACCGCCCGGTAGAGGGGACTTCCTCCCTGTCCAAGCATGCATTAGGGCTGGCAATTGATATCAATCCCTTTTATAATCCTTATATTACTTACAATAAGGATGGCAGCAAAAAGGTATCTCCTGCAAATGCTTCCACCTATGCAGACAGAGCCGCTTCCTTCCCCTACAAAATTGACGAAAACGATCTGTGCTATCAGTTATTTAAAGAACATGGCTTCACCTGGGGAGGTCACTGGAACTCCTGCAAGGATTACCAGCACTTCCAGAAGGTGGTGGAGTAATCCGCAAAGCAACGAGGGAATGCGGAGCATCCCCTCATTATACGGCTGTCGCCAAATAAGTCTAAAAAAAGACAACCGCTAGGGAATGCAAGCATTCCCTAGCGGTTGTCTCTTTTTATCCTTACTTTGCTCGTAGCTTAAACAAGCTCCAGAACAACAGTCATAGCTGCGTCACCCTTACGCTGACCGATCTTAACGATTCTGGTGTAACCACCCTTACGGGTAGCATACTTGGGAGCATACTCATCGAAGAGCTTTGCAACCAGGTCAACTTCCTTGGTGTTCTTTTTCTTGCCTGCTGCATCAGCGGGAACCTCAACTACAGGGTTCAGAACCTTCAGCATCTGACGACGTGCATGAGATCTGGTAGGCAGATCCTTCTTGATCTCCTTCTCAACTTCGTCGTATACAGTAACGGTAACACCGTTCTCGATCTTAACCAGCTTGCCATCCTTATCGCGATGGGACTCAGCCAGGACCTTACCGGTCTCCTTGTCAACGATCTGCTTTACGCGCTTGCCGTCCTTGTCCTTGCGGGCAACCTTGGTGGTAACTTTAACAGTTTCGAAGTTATCCTTCTCTTTTACTGCCAGAGCGATCAGTCCATCAACGATCTTCTGTACTTCCTTAGCCTTAGCTTCGGTGGTAACGATCTTGCCGTTGTTAATCACTGCAGTTACCTGATTTCTTAATAATGCCTTTCTCTGTGCAGATGTTCTGCCGAGTTTTCTGTACTTTGCCATGATAATTTTCCTTTCTCCATTCATGGTACATCCGGCCATGCACTTTGGACTTACTTACCGAATGCGTTGTTTTTTGCCATTTAGAGATAAACCGTATCCGAACACTTTGGGCTTACCGGATACGGAAATCTAACTTTTTATGTTCAGCTGAAATTAGTTCTCATCGCTGGGGTTCAGCTGTAATCCCAGCTCTTTCAGTTTAGCCAGAACTTCTTCCAAAGATTTACGTCCGAGGTTACGAACCTTCATCATATCTTCTGAAGTCTTATTGGTTAACTCTTCTACAGTATTGATACCTGCTCTCTTCAAGCAGTTGTAAGAACGAACGGAAAGCTCCAGCTCGTCAATACTCATCTCCAGAACCTTTTCCTTCTCGTCGTCTTCCTTCTCTACCATAACCTCAGCGGTCTTAGCATTTTCGGAAAGGTCGATGAACAGGTTCAGATGCTCGCTGAGCACCTTAGCTGCCAGGCTGACTGCCTCATCGGGAGCCAGGGTTCCGTTGGTGTATACATCCAATGTAAGCTTGTCGAAATCAGTACTCTGACCTACACGGGTATTTTCTACCGTAACGTTAACTCTCTCTACAGGTGTATAGATAGAATCAATGGCAATTACGCCGATTGGTAAATCTTCGTGTTTGTTCTTGTCGGCACTTACGTAGCCACGGCCTCTTGTAATAGTTAACTCCATGTAAAGCTTGGTATCTTTACCGCTCAGAGTTGCGATTACAAGGTCGGGGTTCAGAATTTCAATATCCTGATCACACTGGATATCAGAAGCTCTTACAACACCTTCGCCTTCAAACTCGATATATGCAGTCTTAGCCTCATTGGTCTCGCTGTTGTTCTTGATCGCAAGGCTCTTGATGTTCATGATGATCTCAGATACATCTTCCTTTACGCCGGGAATAGAACTGAACTCATGAAGAACACCTTCAATTTTGATCTGGCTCACTGCAGCACCGGGCAGGGAAGACAGCATGATTCTTCTCAGGGAGTTACCCAGAGTAATACCATAGCCTCTTTCCAGGGGTTTTACTACGAATTTACCATACTTTTTGTCTTCTGAAATCTCGCTAACCTCAATATTAGGTCTTTCAAAATCAAACACTGCCAATACCCTCCTTTGCGAACTTTATATGTTGACATGTTCTTACGAACAATATCCCATGGAATAATATTCCACAGGAAATGTTCATTGGGGTTACATAAAACTTACTTGGAGTACAACTCGACGATAAGCATCTCGTCAACAGGAACATCGATCATCTCTCTGGTAGGCAGATTCTTGATGGTTCCCTTAAAGTTCTCAACATCAGCATCGATCCATTCGGGTACTAATCTTCCAGCAGTAACATCAAGGATATCCTTGTATCTCTGCATGGATTTAGCGCTCTCCTTGATTTCGATAACATCGCCAGCCTTGATCAGGTAAGAAGGAATGTTTACACACTTACCGTTTACAAGTACATGCTTGTGGTCAACGATCTGTCTTGCTTCTCTTCTGGTTCTTGCAAAGCCCATTCTGAACACTACGTTGTCCAGTCTGCTCTCTAACAGGGTCATCAGGTTCTCACCGGTCATGCCCTTCATTCTATCAGCCTTCTCATAGTAGTTACGGAAAGGCTTCTCCAGAACGCCATAGATGAACTTAGCCTTCTGCTTTTCTCTTAACTGAAGTCCGTACTCAGATACCTTTTTGCCTGCTCTTGCAGAGGTTCTGTTAGACTTCTTGTCATAGCCCAGGTAAGAAGGCTCAAGGCCAAGGGCTCTACATCTTTTCAGTACAGGTACGCGATTTACTGCCATTTTTTTATTTTCCCTTCTTTATACTTCGGAAGTGACTTCCGAGGGTTGTTTACAGTGCCGCAATGCGGCACTTTCATCCAACTTGTTCTAATGTTACTTCATTAAAATTAATTGTTTCGTCTTCTGACGATTTCTCACTAAACGCGACGACGCTTAGGAGGACGGCATCCATTGTGAGGTACAGGAGTTACATCACAAATGCTTAAGACATCCAGTCCACTTGCAGACAGAGCTCTGATTGCTGCTTCACGTCCTGAACCAGGACCCTTTACGAATACGTCAACGGACTTTAATCCGTGAACAAGAGCAGCCTTTGTTGCTGTTTCAGCAGCCATCTGTGCAGCATATGGAGTAGATTTCTTTGAACCTCTAAAACCAAGACCACCGGCACTTGCCCAGCTAAGAGCATTACCTTCAGCATCTGTTAACGTTACGATTGTATTGTTAAAAGAAGACTGAATATGTGCCTGTCCGCGTTCAACGTTTTTTCTTACACGCTTTTTTGTTACTTTCTTTGCAACTTTTTTAGCCATTTTAAACTAACCTACTTTCTCATTTCCTGGGGATGCTTACATTTGCTTCCCTCTCACAGTTACATTTTGATCTCAATTACTTCTTCTTATTTGCCACCGTGCGCTTAGGTCCCTTACGAGTTCTTGCGTTGGTCTTAGTCTTCTGACCACGAACAGGAAGTCCTTTACGATGACGAATACCACGATAGCAGCCGATTTCCTGAAGTCTCTTGATATTCAGAGCGATTTCTCTTCTCAGATCACCTTCTACCATAACGCCAAGCTTTTCGATAGCTTCACTGATCTTCTTTACCTCATCATCGGTAATATCTCTCACTCTGGTATCAGGATTTACACCTGCTTCTGCTAACAGCTTGTCAGCAGTAGGTCTGCCTATTCCATAGATATAGGTCAAACCGATCTCAATTCGTTTTTCTCTAGGTAAGTCTACACCTGCGATACGAGCCATTTACGTTTCCTCCATTTTCCTGCGTAATCTCTTACGCTTTGCGCAACATTTCTGCGCTCACAACTTTCGTTGTGCGTGCGTACGTTTGGTCTGTTAGTTGTACGCTCAATAGTTACTAATTGATTGGGGCTCTCACCCAATCGGACACGATCCGATCTTTCCATAACAAATATGTCTGCATCCGCAAAAAGAAATCTGTGATTTCTTTTTGGTGACGAAACTTAGATTTTCTTAATTTATGTCTTTTATAAATTTAGAAAATCTTTTCGTCATGGTATCAACAAGTAATCTCCCGTAAGCTCTATCCAAATCTATTATGAAAATTGATATTATCAATTCAGCCGCACATAATAACCGGACAAGAACTCACATACCTGATCAAATGACGATCAAGCGGTGATTATCCCTGTCTCTGTTTGTGCTTCGGATTCTCACAGATTACTCTGATGCGTCCTTTTCTCTTGATGATTTTGCACTTTTCGCAAATCGGTTTTACTGATGATCTAACTTTCATGTTAAACCCTCCTTTCAAAAAAGACCGTCTTACATTATAGCATGACGGTCTTTCCTTTAAGCGTATTATTGCGCTTTTTAATATTTTTGACTTTTTGTTGTTTTTTTGCCTGCTTTACATTCAAAACGATAAAAGTGATAGCTGCAGCCGCTGCAACACTTAAAATTCGGAAGGTAAATCTCGCATGCAATGCTGAATGATGTTGTACTGCAATGATCCAGACGAAGGGAATTGCAGCTGTGAGTACTACGGGAACCAGCTGTGCAAATATTTCCTTCCATTTGCCCGTGACGATTATCATCACAAGCATTCCTATCGCTATCGCTGCCAACACTCCTGCAGCAATTCCAATATAGGCCGGATATTCCTGAAGATTCAGTCCGATGACATAGAACCCCCCGTTCATCCGGGGTCTGCCGCCAATAGCTTCGGTACGGCCGATAATGGACCAGATAGCATCCTTGATCGTACCGGTATGTAATGTCAGATCTGCAATGACCCATTTTGCTGCCCACATTCCCGCATAGCCGATTGCCCAGCTTACACTGAAGCCGGTCAGTCTTTTGATATTATTCCACAGGCGATCACTTTCTAATAAGAAGTAACAGCACAGAGGAATTCCCAAAGTAACAACGGGATACGTCAGAAAATCAAAATAAGACGTCAGAATTCCCACGATCAGGAAGAATTCCGGATATTGTCCTTTTTCGTGCAGTCTGTCATGATGTAACAGCATGTATTCCACCGCCAGAAGCGTCAAGATCCAACACACTGACATGGTCAGTGATACAAGAACCAGCACCGGCTTCATAAACAGAAAACTTCCCAGAGTCACGACTGCGACACCTGCATTTTGCTTTTGGATTGCCGTAACCAGCACCCAGATCATAAGCGCGATCTGCACCGCCAGCTCCAGCCATACCACGTGCTGCCAGGAAAATAACAGTAACAGCGGCTTTAAATATAAAAGATAGCCGTGCCAGTATCTCGCATAAATGTGGAGATACATGTTATTGACGTTCTCATGGGATTCACAGAAGGATTTGAGAGAATCCTCCGGTGTCCATACATCCTCTTCCAGATCATAGTGGTACATCCACATAGCGTGTTCGTAGGCATTTTTGTCCGACAATCTCTCTATGGCATTCTGCACCATAATAGCATCGGTGTAGGTCTCTCTGTTTTTCCACAGGTACTGCGAAAATGCATCTTCCGGTATCTCGTCTCCGGTCTTCAGCATATCCCCGACACTTTTCTCCACATTCTTTCTCATAGGTCCTACCGGAAGCAAGAATACCAGTACTAACAGTATCGTTCCCACTACCGCACTGACCGCCAGAATGGCAGCAAAGTTACGTATTTTTTTAGCCATAGCTATTTTCTCTCCAGATGGTATTTACTTATCTCTCCAGATAATACGTCCCTTGCTCAGATCGTAGGGAGACAGTTCCAGTGTTACCTTATCTCCGGGAAGGATACGGATGAAGTTCTGACGAAGCTTACCACTGATGGTAGCCAGTACTCTGTGTCCGTTTTCCAGTTCTACACGGAACATGGTATTGGGAAGTTTCTCCACAACGGTTCCTTCGATTTCGATTACATCACTTTTAGACATAAATTTCCTCCATAGCTTTCTACTCTTTACTACTTTTACTGCTTTATATTACTTATTACACAGATACGCTTCCAGGGTCTTACAGATTCGTCTGTTGATCTCGTCTTTCTCCCCCGGAAGGTTCTGTTGCATGCTTTGTATCAACGCATCCTCTGCCGAAGAATGTATGATCTGGATATGTTTTTTTTTTCTTCTTCGGATGTTCCACACCGCGCAGCCTTCCGTCGCACAGATAGACCCATTCTTCCTCTTCACTGACGATCATGTACAGTCTGTCCTTATCGTGTCCGGCCTTTGAAGTTGCAAATTCTCCTAACATATCAAAATCTTACCTTTCTTCTCCGGGTCTGCCGTTACCCGTTCCTTAATACATGGTCAGGATCTCCGGCTCACCGTCTGTGATCAGGATGGTATTCTCATAATGTGCAGACAGGGATCCATCCTCGGTAACTACAGTCCAATCATCGTCCAGCCATGCCACATCCGGTCTTCCGATATTGATCATGGGCTCGATTGCCAGCGTCATACCGGCCTGAAGCTTCAGTCCACGTCTATGCTGTGCGAAGTTGGGATCTGGGATCCCATGTAAGCTGGTACCAATGCCGTGGCCTACCAGATCTCTTACGATTCCGTAGCCAAAGGCCTGATATAGGCATCAATGGCATTGGAGATATCATACAGATGATTGCCTGCCTTTGCCATCTCTATTCCTGCAAAAGCTTCCTTTGGTCCTCTCCATCAGAAGTCTTGCTTCCTCACTTACCTGCCCTACCGGGAAAGTACGTGCCATATCGGAATGGTATCCTTTATAAATCAGTCCTGCATCCAGACTTACAATATCACCTTCGTGAAGAATATGATCCTTGTGAGGTATACCATGTACGACTTCATCATTCACGGATACACAGATAGATGCCGGATATCCGTTGTAATTTAAGAAGTTGGGAATGCAGCCATGGGCACGGATCAGTTTCTCTCCCAGGTTATTGATATCCAGAGTGGATACCCGGTGTACTGCCTTCTCCATCTCGCTGAATACATCCGCCAGAATCTTACAAGATTCTCTCATCAACTCAATTTCACGCTGTGATTTGATAGTTACTGCCATTTTATTCACCTTTCTGTTCCGGACCTTACTGCTGCTGATCGTGATCCGGACTTTTCCTAGCCAAGAATTGCTACGATATCTGCGAATACTTCCTTCATATCCTTGGTGCCGTCTACGGTCTTTAATACATTTTTCTTGGTATAGAATTCGATCAGAGGCTGGGTCTGGTCATGATAAACTTTCAGACGGTTCAGTACGGTCTCAGGCTTATCATCGTCACGCAGTACCAGTTCCTGTCCGCACTTGTCACAGATGCCTTCCTTCTTGGGAGGAATATGCTCAATGTGATAGGTTGCGCCGCAGGACAGGCATGCACGTCTGCCGGACATTCTCTTCACGATATTCTCATCGGGAACATTTACATCGATTGCAAAATCAATGGCATCTCCCAGCTCAGTCAGTGCCTTGTCCAGTACTTCTGCCTGAGGAATGGTTCTGGGGAATCCATCCAGTACATAACCGTTCTTGCAATCATCCTGTGCTACTCTGTCTAAGAGGATCTTAACAGTCAGTTCATCGGGAACCAGCTGTCCCTGATCCATGTATTTCTTTGCTTCCATACCAAGTTCGGTTCCGTTCTTGATATTTGCACGGAAAATATCGCCTGTGGATACATGAGGGATTCCGTACTTTTCAGCGATCATCTTTGCCTGGGTACCTTTACCTGCGCCGGGTGCGCCTAACATGATAATTTTCATCTTTGCTCCTATCTGCCTGTTGCTACAGGCTCTGCTCTTTCTATAGATAAGCTACAAATACAGTCCAACATTTACATTTTAACTTTTATGCGGCTTTTTTGCAATACATTTTCCTATAATACAATAATGCAAAAATAACCGGATGATTACAAACCATCCGGTTACTGTTATGCTACTAATCTTCCAGGAATCCCTTGTAGTTGCGAACGAGCATCTGAGATTCTACCTGCTTCATGGTCTCCAGTACTACGCTTACGATAATGATCAGGCTGGTACCGCCGAAGGATACACTTGCGCCGAACACACCGTTAAAGAAATACGGGATCACAGATACAATGATCAGGCCAATCGCACCGATGAATACGATATAATTCAGAATCTTGTTCAGATAATCACTGGTAGGCTTACCAGGTCTGATACCGGGGATGAAACCACCCTGCTTCTTCATGTTATCGGCAATCATCAAAGGATTAAATGTAATGGATGTATAGAAGTATGCAAAAAATACAATCAATACAATGTACAGCAAAAGTCCCAGGGAATAAATCGGCTGACTGGGTTTGCACCAGTAACCGGAATTCAGACCTTTCAGGATCTCTGCCCATACGCCGGTTCCGTTATATCCGATAAAGGAACAGATAATAATGGGGAACTGCATAATGGACTGTGCAAAAATGATGGGAATAACGCCGGAAGTATTTACTTTCAACGGAATATTGGAAGTCTGTCCGCCGACCATCTTTCTGCCCTGCATTTTCTTGGCATACTGTACCGGAATCTTGCGCACACCATCATTTAAGATGATAACCAGTACCACCATGGCAATAATAATTGCGAAGATGATAACTACTGCAAGGATTGCGGTTGCCGGAGCTTTTCCGAATACGAACTGCTCAAACAGGTTGCTCAGGTCTTGAGGCAGTCGGGAAATGATGTTGATCACCAGTACGATGGAAATACCATTTCCGATACCTTTTTCTGTGATTCGTTCACCCACCCACATCAGGAAAGCACTACCAGCGGTAAGTGCTGTGATCGTGGTAATTACATTCAGAGCGTTGAACTCGATCAAGTAGCCCTGTCTGCCAAAACCGATTGCCATTGCTGTGGACTGGATCGAGTGCAAGCGCTACGGTAACGTATCTGGTGATGGCAACCATTTTTTTACGGCCGTCTTCACCGTCACGCTGCATTTCTTCCAGCTTTGGAATAGCAATTGTAAGCAGCTGCATGATAATGGAAGATGTAATATAAGGGTTGATGTTCAATGCCAGAATAGACATGTTCAGGAAAGAACCGCCCGTAATGGCATCAAAGAAACTGAACGCACCGCCTGTCTGCTGGGCAAACCATTGAGAAAAGAACTTCGTGTCCACCCCGGGTAGGAAGCTGTGATCCGATACGGATCACAACTAACATTCAGTGTAAAAGAATCTTCTGTCTGATTTCTTTGATTTTAAATGCGTTTTCAGTGTTGTAAGCATTACATCACCTCAGCAGTTCCACCAAGAGCCTCGATCTTTCTTTTGCGGATGCGCTGAAAGCATCTACCTTTACATCAAGCTTTTGGTAAGTTCTCCGTTTCCAAGGATCTTAACTCCATCTCTGGGGTTCTTAATGATTCCTGCTTCAACCAATGCGTTTACATCAACGGTAGCACCGTTGTCAAAGCACTCCAGAGCACTTACATTGATAGCAACGATTTCCTTAGTGTTTCTGTTAGTGAAACCTCTCTTAGGAATACGTCTGTATAAAGGCATCTGACCACCTTCGAAACCAGGTCTGGGAGCTCCGGAACGAGCCTTCTGTCCCTTATGACCCTTACCTGCGGTCTTGCCATTTCCTGAACCGTGTCCACGGCCTCTTCTAAAATTATCACTGTGTTTGGAACCTTCTGCAGGTCTTAAATTGGATAATTCCATTCCTAACACCTCCTTATCTGATTATGCTTCTTCTACCTTGATCAAATGATTCACCTGACGGATCTGTCCTCTTGTTGCATCATTATCAGGCAGTACTACGGACTTACCGATCTTACGCAGTCCCATAGACTCCACGATTGCTTTATTCTTCGGCACAGCGCCGATGGTGGACTTTACCAGAGTGATCTTTAACTTCTTGTCTGCCATACTCTACTCCTTTCTGTTGGCCCTGTCAACTTAACGGGAAGATCCGGCACGCCAGAACTTCCTCAACAGACTTTCCACGATTCTTTGCTACTTCTTCGGGGCCTTGATCGGCTTAAACCGGAGATCGTTGCAAGAACAACGTTCTGCTTATTGTTGGAGCCAAGAGACTTGGTACGGATATTCTTGATACCTGCAAGCTCACAAACAACACGAGCGGGACCACCAGCGATGATACCGGTACCGTCGGGAGCCTTCTTCAGTAAAACGTTAGCAGAACCGTACTTACCGATGAAATCATGGGTGATGGAATTGTTCTCATCCAGATTGATCTCTACGATGTGCTTAACAGCGTCTTCCTTACCCTTACGGATAGCTTCGGGAATTTCTACAGCCTTTCCCAGACCAGCGCCTACATGGCCGTTGCCGTCGCCGACTACTACCAGTGCGGTGAATCTCATGTTACGACCACCCTTAACGGTCTTGGTTACACGCTTGATGGTAACAACTTTATCATTTAACTCTAACTGGCTTGCATCTATGATTGTGTGTTTCATGGTGTATTCCTCTTTCCTTTCCTAGAATTCCAGGCCAGCTTCTCTGGCTGCATCGGCTAAAGCTGCTACTTTACCCTGATAAATGAAACCGCCACGGTCGAAAACAACTTCTTTGATACCTTTTTCGATTGCTCTCTTTGCGATAACAGTTCCAAGATATGCTGCTGCATCAACGTTATTGGTCTTCTCCAGCTCTGCCTTGATCTCTTTCTCAAGAGTGGAAGCAGATACTAAAGTGTTACCAACTGTATCGTCGATAATTTGAGCATACATATGATTATTGCTTCTGAACACTGCAAGACGAGGTCTTTCAGCAGTGCCGCTGAAGCGGTTACGAATTTTCATGTGCTTTTGCACGTACTAACTGTCTGGACTCTTTACTAACCATCTTCATACTCTCCTTATCTATTATTTCTTACCAGTCTTACCAACTTTACGTCTGATGGTCTCATCGGCATACTTGATACCCTTGCCCTTATAAGGCTCAGGTCTTCTCTTGTCTCTGATCTCAGCAGCGTACTGGCCAACTTTTCTTTGTCGATACCCTTAACGATGATCACGTTCTGGCCTTCAACTACAGCTTCAATGCCTTCGGGATCGATCATCTCTACGGGATGAGAGTAACCAAGGTTCAGGGTCAGCTTCTTGCCGGACTTAGCAGCTCTGTAACCAACACCATTTACTTCCAGCTTCTTCTCGAAACCTTCGGTAACACCTACTACCATGTTGTGGATCAGAGTTCTTGTCAGGCCGTGAAGAGACTTCATCTTCTTCAGATCGTTGGGTCTGCTTACGAGAACTTCTGCACCTTCCACTTTAATTTCCATCTCAGAGGGTAATACTCTTACCAGAGTACCCTTGGGACCTTTCACAGTCACTTTGTTATTTTCTGCAACTTCTACAGTAACACCTGCAGGAATTGCGATTGGCATTCTACCTATTCTGGACATGCCCGTACCTCCTAATTTACTAACTTACAACAGTTGCTAAAATCTTTTCATCCCACGGAGAATTTTACGCTTGCGGAAAATTCTCTTAGAGACGAAACTTAGAATTTCTTTTCGTTTCCGGAGAATTCCGCAGGAATTCTCTTGGGATGAAACATAGATTTTGTTAGTCAGCGTACTTTGCTGACTTAGAAAATCTTTTCATCCTTACCAAACGAATGCTAATACTTCGCCGCCAACCTGAAGCTCACGAGCCTTCTTGTCGGTGATAACACCCTGGTTGGTAGAGATAATAGCAATACCCAGACCGCCAAGAACCTTAGGCAGATCTTCCTTGCCAGCGTATACACGTAAGCCGGGCTTAGAGATTCTCTTGATGCCGGAGATGATCTTCTCGTTCTTGTCTGCGCCGTACTTCAGAGTGATGTGGATGGTCTTGAAACCACCATCTTCAACGATGTCGTACTTCTTAATATATCCCTCGTCCAGCAGAATCTGTGCGATAGCCAGCTTCATCTTGGAAGAAGGTACGTCTACGGTGTCGTGTTTTGCAGTATTTGCATTACGGATTCTTGTAAGCATATCTGCGATAGGATCGCTCATTGTCATGATTTAGTTTCCTCCTTATTATTTGACTTGAATCATGCTAAGTACATACACTTTGTATATACCATCTATATTATAAGATAATTCTTATAACCAAAACTTTTAGAAATTCTTACTCGACGCCTTTCGACGCCTTAGAATTTCTTTTCGTCTCGGAGAATTCCGCCAGGAATTCTCTTGGGAGTGAAATATAGATTTTGTTAGCCAGCGTATTTTGCTGGCTTAGAAAATCTTTTCACTCTACCAAGATGCCTTCTTAACTCCGGGATCTCGCCCTTGTATGCCAGTTCACGGAAGCAAACACGGCAAATTCCGTATTTTCTCAGTACAGAGTGGGGACGACCACAAATCTTGCAGCGGGTATAAGCCTGAGTAGAGAACTTAGGTTTGCGCTGCTGTTTAATCTTCATTGATGTCTTTGCCATCAGAATTTACCTCCTTGATTACTTTGCGAAGGCATGTTGAACAGTCTCAGCAGCTCACGTGCCTCTTCGTCGGTCTTAGCAGTTGTTACGAAAATGATATCCATACCTCTGGTCTTGTCAATCTTATCGTACTCGATCTCAGGAAGATGAACTGCTCTTTGATACCGAGTGCATAGTTACCTCTGCCGTCGAATGCGTTAGGGTTAACGCCTCTGAAGTCACGGACACGAGGAAGAGCAAGGTTAACCAGACGATCCAGGAACTCATACATCTTCTCACCACGCAGAGTGGTCTTACATCCGATGGGCATGCCCTCACGGATCTTGAAGTTTGCTACGGAATTCTTAGCCTTGGTCAGAACTGCCTTCTGTCCGGTAATAGCTTCCATATCAGCAACTGCATTCTCAAGGATCTTAGCGTTTTCTTTTGCTTCACCAACACCCATGTTGATAACGATCTTGTCGAGCTTGGGAACTTCCATTACATTAGCGTAACCGAACTTCTTGGTCATAGCATCGACGATCTCATTGTTATATAAATCTTTCAGTCTGCTCACTTATATTTCCTCCTTCCTATTGATTAGTCAATCACTTCGCCTGTTGACTTTGCGAAACGTACTTTCTTGCCGTCTTCAACCTTGAAGCCAACTCTTGTGGTCTTGCCTTTTACAACAAGCATAACGTTTGAAATATCAATAGGAGCTTCTTTCTCAACAATACCGCCATTGGGGTTTGCCTGAGAAGGCTTTGCATGCTTTGTGATCTTGTTAACGCCCTCAACCAGGACTTTATGATTCTTTACGTCTACAGAGAGAACCTTGCCCTCTGTACCTAAGTCTTTACCAGCGATAACCTTAACGGTGTCGCCCTTCTTAATTTTCATTGTAGACATGTGGCAACCTCCTTATAATACTTCGGGAGCCAGGGAAACAATTTTCATGAACTGTTTCTCACGAAGCTCTCTTGCAACCGGCCCAAAGATACGGGTTCCTCTTGGAGTCTTGTCATCTTTGATAATAACTGCTGCGTTCTCATCAAACTTGATGTAAGAACCGTCTTTACGACGAGCGCCCTTTACGGAACGAACTACAACTGCCTTTACTACATCACCTTTTTTTACAACGCCACCTGGTGTTGCATCTTTAACGGAAGCAACAATCACGTCGCCGATCTGTGCATATCTTCTGGTAGAACCGCCCATAACACGAATGCAAAGTAACTCTTTTGCGCCGGTGTTATCAGCAACTTTCAGTCTACTTTCCTGCTGAACCATGTTATTCCTCCTTCACCGCTTCCGCGGTTTCTTACAAACTTAATATTCGCGTGCTAATTTATTTAGCTCTTTCTACGATCTCAACAAGTCTCCATCTCTTGTCCTTGGACAGGCGGTCTTGTCTCCATAACTTTTACGATATCGCCAATGTTGCACTCGTTATTCTCGTCATGCGCCTTCAGCTTGTAGGTGTCCTTTACGATCTTTTTGTAAAGGGGATGCTTAACATGCTCTTCGATTGCAACTACAATAGTTTTATCCATCTTATTACTGATAACCTTACCAGTACGTGTTTTTCTCAAATTTCTTTCCACGGTTTGATCTCCTTTCTACGCACCCACGCGTTACGCTCTAGCCTTCTCGGTGATAACAGTCTGAATACGTGCAATGTTTCTTCTAACTTCCTTGATTCTTGCAGTATTATCTAACTGATTGGTTGCGTTCTGGAATCTCAAATTGAAAAGTTCTTTTTTAGCAGCTACCAGCTCCTGTGCCAGTTCTGCATCGGACTTTGTCTTCAATTCTTCTACAAATTTATTTGATTTCATTCTGTCACACCGCCTTCCACATCTGCCTTAGCAATGATCTTACACTTACAAGGGAGCTTGTGCATAGCAAGACGTAATGCTTCACGAGCGGTCTCCTCCGGGAACACCAGCGATCTCGAACATTACACGTCCGGGCTTAACAACTGCTACCCAGCAATCTACAGCGCCTTTACCGGAACCCATACGAGTACCGAGAGGCTTTACAGTTACGGGCTTATCGGGGAAAATCTTAATCCATACTTTACCGGTACGCTTGGTATAACGGGTAAGCGCAATACGGGCTGCCTCAATCTGATTAGACTTGATCCAGCAGGGTTCTGTAGCAACCAGACCAAATTCGCCATACGCCAGGGTGTTACCTCTGGAAGCTTTTCCGGCCATGGATCCACGGAACTGTTTACGACGTTTTACTCTCTTCGGCATTAACATTATTTATCGCTCCCTTCCATCTGATTTCCTTTTGTAGGAAGTATCTCGCCTTTATAAATCCAAACTTTAACTCCAACTTTACCATAGGTGGTGTTTGCTTCAGCAAAACCATAATCGATATCTGCTCTCAGTGTCTGCAGAGGAATGGTTCCCTCGCTGTAGAACTCAGCACGAGCGATATCAGCACCGCCCAGACGACCAGAACAGCAGGTCTTGATACCCATAGCACCAGACTTCATGGTTCTGCCCATGCAGGACTTCATTGCACGTCTGAAGGATACACGGTTCTCCAGCTGCTGAGCGATGTTCTCAGCTACCAGCTGTGCATCTCTGTCAGGTCTCTTGATCTCTTTAATGTCAACCATAACCTTCTTATCGGTTAACTTGGCGAGCTCTTTCTTGGTTACTTCGATCTCAGCGCCGCCCTTACCGATTACAACACCGGGCTTAGCAGTGTAGATGATAACCTTTACTCTGTCAGATGCTCTTTCGATCTCGATCTTGGAAACACCTGCACTGTATAATTTCTTCTTCAGGAACTTTCTGATGTTGTAGTCTTCTACCAGATAATCGGAAAACTCTGCATCAGCGTACCACTTGGAATCCCAATCTTTAATAACACCGACTCTTAGGCCGTGAGGATTAACTTTCTGTCCCATAAACTTTTAATAGCTCCTTTCCCTACTTCTTCTCATCAAGAACGATGGTAATGTGGCTCATTCTCTTTTCGATTCTATAAGCTCTACCCTGTGCTCTGGGCTTTACTCTCTTCATTGTAGGTCCCTTATTTGCGAAGCAAGCTGCAACATAAAGGTTCTCGGTATTCATACCGTTATTGTTCTCAGCGTTAGCGATTGCTGACTCAAGCAGCTTCTTGATCAGGCTGGAAGCATATCTGGGATTGTACTCCAGAATACCAAGTGCGGTCTGTACATCTTTGCCTCTGATGGCATCTAATACGAAGCAAGCCTTCTGAACAGATACTCTTGCGTAAGACAGCTTAGCTGAAGGTCTTGTATCTTTCTGAGCGTTTCTTTCTCTCTTAATTTGGGATCTATGTCCTTTAGCCATAGATTTGGTCCTCCTTTCAAACTGAAACCGCGCAACGCACCCGTGTGTTTCCTAAGTGCTGCGCACAAAAATATCCTGTCTTCTTTCCTCTTTCGAGGGAAGACCCTCGGGAGAGCGCATAGCTCTCCCAGCCATCTATAAAAGATAGCATATTTTTAGCTCCAGGTCAATAACAAAATTATCTAACCTTGGATTTCTTCTCGTCCTTGCCGTGACCTCTGTAGGTTCTGGTTGCTACGAACTCACCCAGTTTGTGGCCAACCATATCCTCGGTAACATATACCGGAACATGCTTTCTACCATCATGAACAGCAATCGTATGTCCTACGAAGGAAGGGAAAATTGTAGAACGACGGGACCAGGTCTTAATAACCTGCTTCTGTCCTGATGCATTTAAAGCGTCGACTTTCTTTAACAGGCTTGCGTCTGCGAAAGGTCCTTTTTTCAGTGATCTAGCCATGATCTTTCCTCCTTAACTATTTGATTGCTCTGCCGTCACGTCTTCTTACGATCAGCTTGTTGGAAGCCTTCTTAGATTTACGTGTCTTCAGACCAAGAGCAGGTTTACCCCAAGGTGTGCTGGGGCCGGGACGACCGATACCGGTCTTACCTTCACCACCACCATGAGGATGGTCGTTGGGGTTCATGACGGAACCACGTACGGTGGGACGGATGCCCATGTGACGCTTACGTCCGGCTTTACCGATCTTAACCAGGCTATGATCAACGTTACCTACAACACCAACAGTTGCACGGCAAACCAGGGGAACCATTCTCATCTCACCGGAGGGAAGACGAAGAGTAGCGTACTTACCTTCTTTTGCCATCAGCTGTGCGCTGTTACCAGCAGAACGAACCAGCTGGCCGCCCTTGCCGGGATATAACTCAATATTGTGTACCTGAGTACCTACAGGGATCTCGGACAGAGGTAAGCAGTTACCTACTCTGACCTCGGCCTCTGCACCGTTCATAACCTTCATTCCGTCGGTCAGACCTTCGGGAGCGAGGATATAGGACTTGGTACCATCTTCGTAGCAGATCAGCGCGATGTTTGCTGTTCTGTTAGGATCGTACTCGATACCGATTACGGTAGCAGGGATGCCATCCTTGTATCTCTTGAAATCAATGATTCTGTATTTTCTTCTGGAACCGCCGCCGCGATGTCTTACAGTGATCTTACCCTGATTGTTACGGCCGGAGTTCTTCTTCAGGGAAACACACAGGCTCTTCTCGGGAGAGGTCTTAGTGATCTCAGAGAAGTCAGAACCAGTCATGTTTCTTCTGGAAGGTGTATAGGGGTTATATGTCTTAATTCCCATTACTGTATCTCCTTTACGATGATTTTTTGCGCGAGCACTTAAGTGCCGCATACTTGAATCTTAAGCAGTAGCTTTACTCTTACAGACCTGCGAAGATCTCGATCTCTTTGCTATCTGCTGTTAACTGAACAATTGCCTTCTTGGTCTTAGCGGTCTTGCCGGTAACCATTCCACGTCTCTTGTTCTTGCCATCCATGTTGATGGTGTTAACACTCTTAACCTTGGTACCTTCGAACATCTTCTCAACAGCCTCTTTGATCTGAGACTTGTTAGCTTCGGTGTGAACGAGGAAGGTGTACTTCTTCTCGCCCATGCCAGCCATGCTCTTCTCGGTAATAACGGGTTTGAGGATTACATCATAGTATTTAATATCAGCCATTATGCGTATACCTCCTCAATCTTTGCAACAGCATCCTTGGTCAGGACAACTGTCTTAGCCTTCATTACGTCGTAAACGTTGATGGTATTTACCAGAGTGGTATCTACATCAGCTACGTTTCTAGCGGACATAACTACGTTAGTATCGTTATCAGCGATCACTACCAATCCCTTTTCTACCTTTAAGTTATTCATAACGTTGGTGAAGTTCTTGGTCTTGATCTCGTCGAATTTCAGCTCATCAACTACGATCAGGCTGCTTCCCTGAACCTTGCTGGTCAGTGCAGACTTCAGAGCTGCTCTCTTCTCTTTCTTGTTAAGCTTGAAAGAGTAATCTCTGGGAACGGGAGCGAATACTACGCCGCCGCCTGCCCACTGGGGAGATCTGGTTGAACCCTGTCTTGCATGACCGGTTCCCTTCTGTCTCCAGGGTTTTCTTCCGCCACCGGATACCTCAGAACGGGTCTTTGCTTTCTGAGTTCCCTGACGATTATTTGCAAGCTGCTGTACAACTGCCATGTGTACCAGGTGCTCGTTCACTTCAACACCAAACACTGCATCGTTTAATTCGATTGTACCAACTTCTTTGCCTTCCATATTGTAAACAGATACTTTTGCCATCTGAATGGTCCTCCTTTCGTCCTAATTAAGCCTCAACCTTAGTGGTCTCTTTGATGGTTACTAAAGCTTTCTTAGGTCCGGGTACTGCACCCTTTACCAGAAGCAGATTCTTCTCAGCATCTACTCTTACGACCTCAAGATTCTGAACAGTTACCTTTACACAACCCATATGTCCAGGCATTCCCTTGCCCTTGAATACACGGCTAGGGGAGGAACATGCACCATTGGAACCCTGATGACGATGGAACTTGGAACCATGAGCCATAGGTCCTCTGTGCTGTCCAAATCTCTTGATTGCGCCCTGGAAGCCCTTACCTTTGGAGATTGCGGAAGCGTCTACCTTATCGCCTGCAGCGAAGATGTCAGCTTTGATCTCTGCACCAAGGGTGTACTCCTCAGCGTTCTCAAACTTGAACTCTCTTACATATCTCTTGGAGCTTACGCCAGCCTTCTTGAAGTGGCCCTGCTCTGCTTTGTTAACACCATGTCTGTGTACGATCTGCTTTTTGCCGCTGGCATCCTTGTTAACAACCTTATCCTTCTTGTCAACGAAGCCTACCTGTACAGCACTGTAGCCATCATTCTCCACGGTCTTTACCTGAGTAACCACGCAGGGACCAGCCTGAAGCACGGTTACGGGAACGAGCACGCCATCTTCATTGAAGATCTGAGTCATTCCAACTTTTGTTGTCAAAATTGCTTTCTTCATTTTTACCTCCTGTGTTCTACATAGCGGACCAAAGTGTTTCTTGCAAAACCCAAAGTGTTTCTGCGAAACACTTAGAAATACGCTTCGCGCATTTCCCTGGCGATTGTTCATCGCACTGTGTTCTTACGTCTAAGTAGAGGTTTTTGTTGTTTTGGCTTTACTTTGAAAAACTTACTTATTAGTTGTTCTTCATCTTGATGTCGATGTAAACACCGGCAGGCATTTCCAGTCTCTGAAGAGCATCAACAGTCTTCTGAGTGGGAGCCATGATGTCGATCAGTCTCTTGTGAGTTCTCTGCTCGAACTGTTCTCTGGAGTCCTTGTACTTGTGTACTGCTCTCAGAATGGTAACAACTTCCTTCTTGGTAGGAAGAGGTACGGGACCGCTCACCTGAGCTCCGGTCTTCTTAACAGTTTCGATGATTTTTTTGGCAGATGCATCAACAAGCTGATGTTCATAAGCTTTCAATGTAATTCTCATTACCTGATTTGCCATAAAAAGTCGCCTCCTTTTTGTAAGTAGATACTTACTTTTTGTACGGACAAGCGGTGACTGTACACTTTCCCGTGTGTGTCTGCGACCTTTGTGCAACGCTTTCTTCTCTCCGGTCATAAACTTACACGTTGTTACTGCTCAAGGCAGATGTTAATTGGTACAGTGACTTGCCGTCAGTTTTCTAACTTGACATTCGCTCCACGGAAAACCCGATCTCCATTACTGGAAACCGGCAACCTCACGCTTCACAGCTATCATGCCACAGCAAAGATTAGTATACATTGAATTTACGGGCATTGCAAGACTTTTTTTCAAAAAATTGTATTTTTTTAGATACAATTCTTTTTTTCTGTTTTGCACAGGTTCGCCACTGTATTTTTGTGAGTTTCTTCTTATATAATATAGCCCAGTATAATATTGCCCAATATTTTTTATGGCAAATGAAACCGTTCCCCCTTGGATGCTCTCAGTTGCCGTCGGGCTTATCCTGACAAAATCTCTTGCTGCGCCCCGCTGGTCCGATATCGTCGGGGCTTATCCTGGCAAAATCTCTTGCTGCGCCCCGCTGTTCTGATATCGCCGGGGCTTATCCTGGCAAAATCTCTTTCTGCGCCCCGCTGGTCCGAGATCCCCGGGGCTTATTCTGACAAAATCTCTTTCTAAGCCCCGCTAGTCCGAGATCCCCGGGGCTTATTTTGACAGAATCTCTTTCTGCGCCCCGCTGGTCCGAGATCCCCGGGGCTTATTCTGACAAAATCTCTTTCTAAGCCCCGCTAGTCCGAGATCCCCGGGGCTTATCCTGGCAAAATCTCTTTCTAAGCCCCGCTGGTCCGAGATCCCCGGGGCTTATCCTGGCAAAATCTCTTGCTGCGCCCCGCTGGTCCGATATCCCCGGGGCCTATTCTGACAAAATCTCTTTCTGCGCCCCGATGTCCCAGTATCGACGAGGCTTATTCTGGCAAAATCCTTATCTACGCCCCGATATCCCGGTATCGACGGGGCTTATTACGGCAAAATCCTTATCTGTGCCCCGATGTACAAAGGTGGAGGGTATAATCGACCTGATTTTGTCTCACATACCCGCTTTCGCAAGTTCTGCTGGGTACAGATAGCTTGTTTTTGCCTCCCATACCCTCGCCAACACAAATACATAAAAATACTGACAGGCAGATGTCTTCGCTGTCCATCAGTATTTTTGTCTGTCAATATTTATTTCATCAACGGTCTGTTACAGCCGGTTCGCTTTCACATCCTCGAACTCCTGCAGCATTTCCTCGGAAGGAGTCTTGGTAGTGAGGCTGACTGCGATGATAGCGATAAGTCCCAGCCCGAAGCCTACTACCAGGGAATACAATCCGGTAGCTTTGCCCAGAGTCTGTCCGCCCACGAGAGGGATGTAATCCCAGATGATAACGGCAAGTGCACCGGTGACAATTCCGGCTACCGCTCCTGGGAAGTTGGTTCTCTTCCAATATAAGGACATCACTACCAGCGGACCAAAGGCGGCACCTAAACCTGCCCACGCGTTGGATACCAGTCCCATGACGGTGTTGTTCGGATTCCATGCGATGATGTAAGCCAGCACAGCTACCACCAGTACAGTGACACGGCTGACATTCATGACCGTCTTGTCATCCGCATCCTTCTTGAGCAGTCCCTTGAAGATATCTTCCGCCACACTGGAGGCACTGACTAACAGCTGGGAATCCGCCGTGGACATGATCGCTGCCAGGATACCACAGAGGAACAATCCTGCAATGAACGGAGCCCGCATCTCCACGGTAAATACCTTCTTGATCATCTCAATAAATACCTTCTCATTATTGCCATTCACCAGCTCCGGCAGATAAGCTCTGCCCAGGATACCGATAAATACTGCAAATCCCAGGGATAATGCTACCCAGCTGATGGCAGTAGCCTTGGACTTGGTCATTTCCTTCTCATCCCGGACTGCCATAAATCGTACCAGGATGTGGGGCATTCCGAAATATCCCAGTCCCCAGCCGAGACCGGAGATCACGCTGATGATATTGTTGCTGCCGTCACCGTTCTTCATCAGGTTCAGGAAGTTGGCACTGTCAGCACCGCTGGCTTCCAGACCGGCTGACAATGTAGTGCCGCCGGTTGTCAGAAAATGATAAGCGAACAGCGGTACTGCCAGAATACCGACTAGCATCAGCATACCCTGGATAAAGTCTGTCACACATACCGCGGTAAATCCGCCGAGGAAGGTATAGACCAAAACTACCAGCGCACCGATGGTCAGTGCCACATGATAATCAATACCGAACACGGACTCAAACAGCTGACCTCCGGCAGAAAGCGCAGACGCGCAATATACCAGGAAAAATACTACAATAGTAATAGAAGAAACCGCCATCAATACCTTCTTCTCATCATGGAAGCGGTTCTCAAAATAAGTCGGCAGCGTAACGGAATTGTTGGCGCGGATCGTATATCTGCGCAGCTTCGTGGCAATGAACAGCCAGTTCAGCGTCGTGCCGATGAAAAGTCCGATGGCGATCCAGCCGTCACCTCCGACACCGGTTAAGTAAATAGCTCCCGGCAGCCCCATCAGCAGCCATCCGCTCATATCCGACGCCTGCGCGGACAGCGCAGCGACGAAGCCGTTCAGCTTTCTGCCTCCCAAAAAGTAGTCTTCGGAATTGTTATTGCCCTTTGCATAAAACGCTCCGATAGCGATCATCATGAGTAAATACAGCACGAATGCCACAATTACCCAGCCTAACGTATTTCCTGTCATAATAGCCTCCTCAAATTTTTCTTCTTGTACATTTTCTTAATTGTATACAGTGATACGATTTATTATATACAAGAAATGGCTTATCGTCAACAGATTAGTTTGCTATCGCTGTAATGTGCGAAAGCCTGATTTGAATGTTATTTTGTCATGTTGACAGGCTGAGAATAGTTTGCTATTCTCTATCTATAAGTAAATTTTCTATTTCAAATCTTATTTAATTTCAGTATTTTGGTGAATCACCATAGTTTTCATTATTAAAACTGAGTGGCATTAAAATGTCTAAAATATGAAAGGGGAATTGATGAAAACATATATAGCATATTTTGATGAAACAGGGGATGACGGAGTAACAATGAATTCATCAGACCATTTTATTTTAACAAGTTTGTATATGCCTGCAGAGAGCTGGCAGCAAAATTTTGAAAAAATGCGTATTTTGAGAAGAGAATTAAAAGATAAATATGGCTTTCATGTATCAGAAGAGATGCATACAAAACATTTTTTGACGGATAAAAATCCATATCGTGAGTATCATTGGTCAAAAGAAACAAAACAAGATATAATAAAAGCATTTACGTTAACAATTGCAAAGATGGATTTAAAGATTGTAAATGTGATTATTGATAAGAAAAAATTTAAAGATAATAACTATCACGTTCTTGAAAATGCATTGAAATATAATATACAACGTATCGAGAATGACAGCGATGGGCAATGGAATTATTTAGTGATTACGGATGAGGGCAGAATAGCACCTATGAGAAAGACAGCCAGAGCTATACGTGCATTTAATCCGATCCAATCCAAATATTTGCCTGGGTTTGTCAATCATCCGATCAGCAATATGATCGAGGATATTATGGAAAAAAATTCATCAGAATCCTATTTTATTCAAATATGTGATTTCGTTTCATTTTTTGTACATTTATATTTCAAAATCGAAATTCGGAAAGAAGAGTTACCCAAACGAGTGGGAACTGTAATTGACAAACTCTTTGTAAAACGGGTTATGGTGACGTTAAAGGAAGCGGAAAAATTAAATTTGAAAGCAAATGAGACAAATATGTATGGATTAGTAATATATCCAAAATAAAACACCACCTACATCGCATTCGCGAGTTCAGTGGTTCATTTATATTATAATAAAAGGTAAGTATAGTGTCAATAATAAATGAAAAATAAGATTGCAAGACAAAAAGCCTCGCTACAGGTATCATCTCTGTAGCGAGGTTTCTATATTATTTACGTTATTCTTAGTTCTTCTTTCTTCTCGCCAGCATTCCTGCGAGTCCGGTCAGGGATATCGCAAAGAGCATCAGCCAGATACCGAGAGGATCTCCGGTAGCCGGAACCTTGTCCAGTTCCTGCGCAGTAGCAGCAGCGGTGGGAGCTGCGGCAGCTGAGTTGTCCGTACTGTCATTATTATCGTTATTGCCGGTGTTATTGCTGCCGGTATTATTGCTGCCGGAGGTGTTCCTTGCTACCGTAAAGCTGGTGCCTGCGGCGCCGTCTGTCCATACGATCTCAAAGGTGTGACTGCCCTCGGACAGAGTCTTCAGGTAATCTGCATGTAATTCGATGATCGTGGAGCCCTCACTCACGGTATAGTTCTTGGAATCAATGATATTCCCATCTACCTTTACATTCTGGAACTTGGAATATTCACCGTTTCCTCTGATTTTGAGACTTCTTCCGTCCGTATTCTGGTTCCAGGAGCCGTTCGCGCCTTCAATGATCTGATACTGTACCGTCAATACTACGGTATCGGTGGTAACTGAACCGGCCGCATTGCTGAGAACACACCGGTACTTAAATCCGTTGCAGTCTCTATCCGTTACTCCTATGGTGTAGGTTGCACCGGTAGCTCCGGTGATGTTCACAAATCCATTACCGTCGTTTCTGTCGATCTGCCACTGATAGGTTACGTCCGTACCGGTTGCAGTAACTTCAAACGTTGCTGTGTCTCCTACTGTCACAGATACACTCTTGGGCTGTGCAGTGACTGCCGGAGCGTCCACATGGTAAAGTTCGATTTCACCGGTCAGAATCTCATAATTGGTATCCGCAGGGATGAAGCGCCACTTGTAAGTCTTGTTCATCTCGACTGCCGTGTCATTGGGAAGTACACCTGCATCATCTATCCACTCCAGTGTACCGTCTGCCGGATGAATGGTGCTGCCTGCCAACGTCAGTCCTGCGTCTGCCAGGGTCATACCGCCTGTGGTAATCTTATTGTACTTCGGTTCACCGCTTGTAGCAGCCCGGGTAATCATAATGACAAAAGGTGCACTGGTGATCTCACTGTAATCGATATCACCTGCCTTGGTTGCTGTGATAACAACGCTTCCGACCTTAACCGGAGTCAGAACGCCATTCTGATTAATCGTTGCATTGCCTGTGCTGCCTGCATCCACTCTGTAAGTAATCTCACCTGTGCCGGAACCGCCGACCGTGCTCAGTAGCAGCTTCTGTCCATAGGCCACAGTGTTGTCACCGGTGATGCGCAGTGTCTCCTGAGGTTCTTTCGCCGTCAGGGTCAGTACTAAATCCTTGGTAAATTTTTCATAATTTGGATTGGAAATCGTTACCGTCCAACAGATGGTGTCATTTTCCGCACCGGCTGTCAGCCTGTAGGTGATCTTTCCGGCTGTATTAATCATAGCCGGTTCCACCTTTGCAGATCCCGAAGTTTGTGCCTCGGAAATGCTGTATGTCCATGTCTCCCCGGCAGGAAGTCCTGTGTAATCGGGTGTGAAGGTCTTCTGCTTCCGGTCGGAGAATTTCTGCTTTAAGTTCTCCTCCTGCAATACACCGCCCTTAGCCTGCGTAATCGCTACCTTTGCGGTGGTCATGTTGGAAACAAGCTTATAGTTGTCTGCCGCTTTTCCCTGCAGGGTCACCGTAACGGTAACTTTTTTGTCTGTGCCGACATTCGCATTAACCATCTTGCCGGTCGCGGTATAATCGGAACTTGTCAGCGTTGCAACAAGTGTGTTTGTGCTGTCTTTGAAGGTCACTTCTAAAATGGTCACGGAGGTATTATTCCGCTCGTAGCTGCGGTCTTGCGTGAGCGCGATTGCAATGCTGATAGGCTTTGCAGTAATAGTTGCCCTGGTCTTATATATTCCGCCGGTCAGTTCATAGTGAGAGGCAAACTCACCAAGAAGTTTTACCGTTACCTCTGCATCCTGTTTCCCGGCGTTTTCACTTTGGAAAGCACCGGTCACCGTGTAGTCCGTACCCGCTACCCGACCGTCTATTCTCACGTCTGCCTCGTTGGCAAAAACTACCCCTGTGACGTCAGCATTCACGTTTCCATCGTAATCCTTGTTAGCAACGGTAGCCTGTACAATATGGACACGTGCCTTATTCACCGTCAATTTATAGCTTGCCGTGCCTACCTTGTAGTTCGTTGTCTCGGCGGCTGTCGCGGTAATGGTGGTCTCGCCCACTCCGACAACGGTAACCTCACCTTTTTCATTCACAGTTACGACGGAATTGTCGCTGCTTTGGTAATTCACCGCGCCGTCACCCTTATTGGTGAGCTCATTGTTAGCAGGATTCGTTCCATAGGAGGTCGTCACAGCAGGCTTCTCGAAGTTCAGCTTCGGATCCGCCTTCTCAATGGCAAATTTCTTAACAACATCTGCAAATCCATAATTTCCCTTTGCTTTAACGGTTACGGAACCGGCATTCGTACCGGCGTTTACGTTATCACCGTAAATAATGGTGTAGTCCGTACCCTTCGTCAGCGGTCTGCCATCGATGGTTACGGTAACATCCGGCGTAATCCGTTCGCCGGTATAAGTATAAGTTGTGTTACCGCTCAGTTCCACAGTCGGTTCGGTAATAATGGGAGTAATCGTAAACGCCCAGTTTTCATCCGTCAGGTCACTTGCTGCGTTAAAATTCGTGCCGTCCGTCACACTAATTTTAACCTTGTATTCACCCGCATTCATGGGCTGCACTTCCGTCTCGCCCTGATAGTATTTCACCATAACATCGCCCATGCCGGTGATGTTCGTCGCAGTCTTGATGTCTGCAGTCTTTGCCGTGCCGTCATATGTCAAGCTGCCCGGTGCGGTAAAGACAAAATTTTTCGCTGCGGGATCTGCCTTTTGAATCTCATAAGTCACACTGGCTGTCACACCACCCACTGTGATGCTTGCGGTATAAGCACCGACATTGGTGGGATAGGAACCGTCAGGGAGTGTAGCACCCTGTCCGTTTCCAACCGTGTAGCTGATTGTGGGATCCTTCTCACCGGTGAGCAGTTTGTTCTCAAGTATTGCCGTTTTGTTGCTGCCATCGTAGATCAGAGTATTCTCCTCAGGTGCCTTGATGGTCACGCTGCCGCCGTCAATGTTGGGACAGTTCGTTGTATTAACGCAGGTGGCGGTAATCGACTTGCCGTCTGCGCCCGGCTTGTATTTCCAACTGTGCTGGTGGGTGCTAAGGTACAGATTACCCTGCTCATCCTTTATAACCATATAGCCCCTATCTGTATTGTCCGGCTTGAAAATCTTAGTATAGTCCACCAAGCCGGTTGCTCCGGTAGCAATCTGAACCGGAGCCTTTGGCCTGGGGCTATTGGTAGTAGCCACACCAATACTTGCAGCATTCGTCAGACTTGGATCAATGTGGATAATTGATTTTGAGTTTTCATCCTTTTCGTACAGGAAAACATCCTTTTGGTGTTGCCTATAATCCTTGCCGTCCCACCGACCGTCATTGTAATCTCCGCAGGAATATCTGCTCCTACTCTATTGCCGGTGATAGCGCCACCATACATATTGAACACACCGGCACTGGCGTCCTGACACACACCAGCATCAGTTCCGGTGATGGTGCCGCCATATGGTGAATTTAGGAATGCCATTGTAAGCCTTGAACTGCACACCATAAGACTTCTGATCTTTTGAGGTGATAGTACCGTCCTCGTGGTCACATAGTGTCAGATTGCCCCTCGCGAGAACAGCAATCGTCGAAGCATAATTCTGTGCTAAATTGGTGATGCACTTTCCGTTCAGACAGAGATTTACGTCACCGGAGATTTTAATCGTACCGGTAAACGTAATATTGTCCAGTAAGTAGTAGTTTCCAGTAGGAAGCACATATTCCATCCCTTTTGTGCCATTACTACTGCTTACTATCGTTCCACCACACATCATCTTCTGTGTATCTGCATTATAGGTCAGTGGAGTCCACAGAACATCGTCATGTTTAGTCTCGTGGCTGCAACTTGCGCCACAGATTGCATGCTTATGCAGCGCACCGTTTACCACATACAGACTGTTGTCGATGTTCTGCACACTGTATGTGTTGCTGCTATTATTGTCGATGGTGAACCCGCCCGCAATTTTATCCGTCAGGGTAACACCCGTGGCTGCCTCGACAAACTTCACAAAATTTCCCTCCGCAGGCAGCTTTTCAAGCGTCACACCAATACGGATATTATGCAGCACGTTTTGACCAATGGAGATATTCGTGCCGCCGGGCAGATAGACATTGCTATCGTTGCCTTTTGCATCCTTGTTGCCGGTGATGTTCACGTCCCCGGTATGGTCCGCTGTCCCGTCGACACTCATGTTCGCAGTACTTGACTCTACATACACACCGCCACCGTTAGCAGTTGCCGTGTTACCGATAACACTGCCGCCAAAGGTTCGGAACGATGTCTTATCTTTCACGGCAACACCGCCTCCGTTGGTTGCCGTGTTGCCAGTAATCGTTCCACCGTACATGTAAAAATAGCCAGAGATCCTAGAATTCTGTGTATCAGGATTATGAAAACTAGCTGTACGTATCGCAACACCACCGCCCTCATTTGCGCTGTTGTTTGTGATGCTGCCACCAGACAGATAGCCGAAGCCGCCGTTTAAGTACACACCGCCGCAGTCATTGGTGCTGTTGCCGGTGATGCTGCCGCCCCACAAGTGGAAGCTACTGCGGGGGTGTACATACACGCCTCGCCCGGTCTTGTCCTCAGCATGAGTGATTTTTCCGTTGCCGGTGCAGTCGCAAACGTGTAAATCACCGGCAGTTGAGCTATCTTCGGAGCCTACTGTGATGGCATCAAAATTGCCGTTAGCTGTGATGCTGTGACCATTCAAACAAAGCGAGATGAAGCCTGTCGGATTCCAGCTCGTATCATTCAGTTTAATATTATCTGTTAGATAGTAATACTGCATGTCCGTTCCACCCTTGATGGCACGCAACTCCGCTTCCGTGTTGATTGCAGTCCACAGCACATTTTCGTGATAAGTAAGGGTGCAGTTCGCCGTGCCACAGAGACGATGCACATGTAATTCGCCGTTTGAAAAGTTGACAGCGTTGTCTAGCGCATACCTCTTATAGCCGATATCGCTGTTGAAAGCATTCAGGTCATTCGCGGTCAGTGTGTAATCATTGCTTGCACCCTTGGCGATGGCAACATACTTGTCCGTATCGAGAACCTGTCCCATGGTCACGCCAATCTTGGCGGAGCTGTCCAGCCCATTCGAGCCGATGAGAATGGTCTTGCCGCTGGGCAAATAGACATTGTTATCGTTTCTATTACCCGCGTTGTCGGTGATTTGTGCCGTACTGGACACAGTAAACTTGCCGTAATAGGGCTCAGAAATATATACACCACCGCCGTTTTTGCTAGCGACGTTGTTTGAAATCCTACCACCGGACATGGTAAACCTCATATTTCCATATGCACTCTTCAGCCATATACCACCACCGTTACCAGTAACGGCTGTGTTTCTAACGATATTACCACCAGATATATTGAATTTTACTGACTTACTAATTGTAGATTCATAGTATATACCACCACCGCTAGACGGTGCATGGTTGCTGTCAATACTACCACCGGATATAACGAAGTTGGTGCTATCTTTTGCATACACACCGCCGCCGTTACCGTTTATGGTTACTTTGTTATCAGAGATACTGCCCTTATACATGTAAAATTACCACCATCTACGTATACACCGGCACCACTACCTTTGGCAATCTGGTTTTTGGTAATTTCGCCGTTATACAGTATCAAGGTACCCAAGGACATTATACCTCGTCCTATATTATCCTGTGCATGGGTAATCTTGCCGACCTCATTCTGACAGTCAGTGATAGTCAGTGTCGTTCCTTTCGCAACCCTAATGGTCTCCTCTCCTGCTGCACCGGTGATTGTTTTTCCATTTAAGCAAAGGTTTACACTAATATTGCAGTTCCATGTTTCATCCAGTGTAACATTGTCTGTCAGATAATAATTGCCACTACTCTTGATGTCACTCAGCCTGGAAACACCTATCCATGTCTGATTGCTATGCTTCCCACTGTCACCACAGGTCTCTCCACAAACGGGATGCCGATGCGGTACGGTCGCCGACAGTTTCACCTCACCGTTCACAAGAACCGGATAGAGGTTCTCTTTATCACTGCTAATATGATCCACATATTCTTCGGTCAGGGAACCAACAGCCCCAGACTCCACAGCTGCAGCGGCAACCGTTACGAGGTTGCTCCCAGTGGGCGTATCCTGGGTGGATACGCCGATTTTGCCGGTGAATGTGGATAATTTACTAATCCGAATTGCATTGCCGGTAGCCAGATAGACATTGTTCTGAACATCTTGACACAAGTTGTCACAGACCCGAGGAGCACCGCCGGCAATTTTAAAAGTACTATTTTCTACATAGACGCCGCCACCATTCTCGGTTGCCGTGTTATTGCTAATCTGCGCATTGCCGCTCATGGTAACCTGACCGTTTTTACGTACATACACAGCACCGCCGCTAGTGGCTGTATTGCCGCTGATTTTCGCATTATCGGACATATATAAGCAGTTACTGACTTCTCCGTCAGTGCTGGCAAATATATACACTCCGCCACCTGATGTCGTCCATTTGGTGGGAGCAATGTTGTTACTAATCTGTGCATTGCCGGACATGTTCATGACGCTTTTGTCCGACAACAGTACACCGCCAGCAGAAGCAGAGACCATGTTGTCGCTGATTACACCACCATACATGTTAAATGTGCTACCGAGCGCAGCGACGCCACCACCCCAACTTGCAGCATTGCCTCTGATTGCACCGCCATACATATTAAATGTGCTATCATGCACATACACACCGGCTCCATTATAACTGCCTTGGAGCTTATTACCACAAATAGTTCCACCGTACATGGTAAAAGTGGCGTTCTTATCCACTTTCACACCTAAATCCGACGTTCTCACGCTGTGAGTGATAACTCCACCGGTAACGGAGATGCGGTTCTCCGTATTTTCCTCGCACGGCACCCATCGAGTTAAATTATTTTCCACGCTTTTGATGAAATAGTGCGTACTCGCACTACTATTGCAGTCACAGAGAGTAAATTGTCTATTCGCTCCCTTGATCTCAATGACACCAAAATCCCCGTTTGCCGCAATGCTGTGACCATTCAGACAAAGCACCACGTTATTGTTCGGTTCCCATGTTCCCGTTGTCACGATATCCTGTGTCAGGTAGTAATATCCTTCCGTTGCAGCTTTCAGTTCTGTTTCGCTGCCTATGGGCTGCCACTCTGTCACAATGCTATGGTTATTCTCATCTGTGCATGTCGCGCCGCAGATGGGATGGTCAACATGCTGACCTTCCGCCACCGTCATCGGAACCGTCATCGGTGTATTCAACACTTCAGAAATGGCATGAAGCCGTGTCATATCCAGCTCTTCACGCTGTTCCTCGGTCAGTTCCGCCATAGCCTCGTCGATAGCTTCCAGCTGTGCACTGACACTTTCTGCATTTTCCACCGTCACTGTCTCCGGCAGAGCGTCGATGAGTGCCTGTACCTTCTGCACTGCTGCCTTCTTCTCATCATCTGCCCCGGTGTCCTGCGTGCCGGCATCACTATCGCTGACACTTTTATCGGGGGCTTCGCCCGCAGTGGAATCTTCCGTGCCGGGAGTTTCCACAGTGGTGCTCTTATCGGACGAAGTCTCTGCCTCCGGTGCCGCCGCTGCTTCTGCTTCCTCCTGCTCTTCCGCAGAGTCTGCTTCCTGTTCTGTCACCGCATCAGCCTCCTGTGCGATTGCTGTCATGGGTAGTGTGGAGAAGCAGAGAATAAATGCCAGTAACATGCTCAATACTCGTTTTTTCATAGCGTTTTACCTCTTTCCGATGGGCATAGTGATACCCATTATCTTAAAGATAACGTACCACACCTTCTCTCAGTAAAACCGGTTTCTGCATGAATCGACCCAAATATGACATGAATCGACCGAAGAGGACTTTAAATGGCTCAATGCGGCTCAATGCGGTTCAATAGCAAGTATTCCTTGAAAAAGTCTTTCCGGTATTATATTCTATTATTATGTCCTATAAAGTTAGTTACAAAGTATACACACAGAAAGGTTTCTATATGTGGATTGCAGATCATTGGAAAGATTATGAAGTGCTGGATACGTCCAGCGGAGAAAAGTTAGAGCGTTGGGGAGATTATATTCTGGTGCGTCCGGATCCCCAGGTCATCTGGAAGACGCCCCACGATCATAAGGGCTGGAAGCAGAAAAACGGTCATTACCACAGAAGTGCCAAGGGCGGCGGAGAATGGGAGTTCTTCCATCTGCCGGATGAATGGGCGATTCATTATACCCTGCCTTTTCAGAAGGAAGCCTCCGGTAAGGCTGATCCTCTGACCTTCCATCTGAAGCCCTTCAGCTTCAAGCATACCGGCCTGTTCCCGGAGCAGGCTGTGAACTGGGACTGGTTCTCCGGTCTGATCCATGAGGCAGACCGCCCCGTGAAGGTGCTGAACCTCTTCGCTTACACCGGCGGTGCCACTGTATCCGCCGCAGCTGCGGGAGCTGCTGTGACCCATGTGGATGCGTCCAAGGGTATGGTCGGCTGGGCAAAGGAGAATGCTGCTGCCAGCGGGCTTGCCGATGCTCCTATCCGCTGGCTGGTGGACGACTGTATGAAGTTCGTAGAGCGTGAGATCCGCCGGGGCAACAAATACGACGGCATCATCATGGATCCTCCTTCCTACGGCAGAGGACCCAAGGGCGAGATCTGGAAAATAGAAGATAATATCTGGGATTTCGTAGGACTGACCGCACAGCTTTTATCCGATGATGCGCTGTTCTTCCTGATCAATTCGTACACTACAGGATTGCAGCCCGCCGTGCTGTCCTATATGATGAATTCCACCCTGACGAAAAGTTCGGCGGTCATGTGGAAGCCGAAGAGATCGGCCTCCCCGTCACCGAGAGTGGGCTGGTACTGCCTTGCGGTGCTTCCGGGCGCTGGCAGCGAAAGTGATCAGACTAGCATCATAAGCAAATCAAGAAGGAGCCTCTGGTCGAGGCTCCTTCTTGATCACAGCCAAAGTCAGCAACTATCGCCTGATGATTGAATTCCAAATATGGTGCGTTTTTACTCCTCTGTTTCAATCTCCAATCTCTGAAGAATGTCTCTCACAATACCAGCATCCTCAATCAGAGAAATTCCAAAACACTTTTTTCCTGCATCTTTTAAGGAGGCTCCTATATGATAAACATTTTTCTTATCCAAGATTAAAAAGCGATCATGAAATACTTTCGTGTACCGCACTTCCAGTAAAGGATACTGGCTGTTGAAATTATTAACATCTTCTTGAGATAACTTGGTTCTTTTCAATGTATACATCACAACAGTCACATTTTCATTCTTTTTTGTGAGAAGATTCAGCGTTCCTATATCCACATAGCCATCAATTAAAACGATTTCCTTTTCCGCTTTTTGAATCAGGCTAACAATTAGGCTAAAAGCATCATATATCTGTCCATCAAAAAAGACTTTCTGATTTGATTCCTCATGGTCCGATATATATTCAAATATCTGATCCAATTTTTCATCCGTTTGCTTTTGATATTCCAGTTGTTTTAACTCCACATTACTGATACGCTCAAAAAGCAAGGCGTTATTAGCAATAAATCGCCTCATTTCCACGAATGCGCGCATAATACCAATACTTACCTTAATTGCCACTTCGCTATGTAGAACACTAGCCAACATAGAGATTCCCTGTTCTGTAAATACATAAGGAAGAGTCCTACGACCACCATAATTATTTTCGCCCTGCGCAAAACTTGAAATGCCAGTTTGGCATCTCAAGTTCTGATACTCCTCTTTCGTGAGCTGAAAACGAAAATCTTCTGGAAATCTACTAATATTTCTTTTTACTGCTCTATTCAATGCCCCTGTCTCTACTTGGTAAAGAATGGCAAGATCACTATCCAACATGACTTGCTTATCTCTAATAACATAAATCATTTTTTCAATCGACGGTCGAGTGATTTCAACTAAATCATTTGTAATACCATCCGTCTTTTTCGCTTCTGGTTTAATTTCTATCATAAATTCTCCCTATAACATTTACACGATATCCCGATACCGTACCTTGCCATTATGTTTGGAATGCCTTTCCCATAGAATTCCTTCCTGTGTTTGTTATAACCGCAGGATCAGACATTCCATGTTTATGAGATTATAGTAACAAAAGCAGACATACCTATGTCCCATACAAAGTACGTATATCGCGGTCAAAACCCCGCTGTTATTTTAGAATGTTGTAAATTTGGAATAAAAGCATGGACTTTCCGACTCGCTATTCAGAACTTCACAAGATATCTGTAGAAATAGAAAACTTCTATGCTTTGTGCACATTCTAGCATAGAAGTCTTCTGCTGGCAAGGGGTATGCTATTATCAAATATTTGTAATGCAAAACCAGATTTGTCACCTATCTTTCACTTCTGATCACAACACGAATTTTCTTAACACCGGAATCTTCCGAAGCACCCACGCGGTAGCCGTTGCCAGTGCCAGCACTACCAGGCAGAATGCAGCCAGCAGCAAAATCAATACCGCTTGCCCGGCGGCTACAGACTGCACACCGCATTGTTCCAACACCGTAAAGGGTGTGATCTTCACGAATTTATACAACAGGTTCACATACACCGGATGTACCAGGTATACGGCGAAGCTCAAAGCTCCCGCCTCCTGCCAGGGGATCCGGTGTTTTTTAATACTCCCATTCCATCCTGCAGCGAACAGAAGCACTGCAAGCAGTACTGTAAACGGATAATTGTATGCCATCTGAATGGAGAATCCCGCAAGTGTTCTGCTCAGGATCATTCCCAGAGCCAGAACCGCTACTGCAGCTGTCAGCCATACGTTCCTTCCCTTGTCCACACCTACTTCTCTCACCGCGAAGAAATATCCACACAGATAATACAGGAAATACACACCGCCATCCGGCAATACCGGAATACTGTTGACATCCAGTACCTTATTCAGAAACGGTGCCACACTGCTTCCTAAGAAGATCACTGCCATCACTGCCGCAACACCCCACACCGGCAGCACACGCAGCACTTTTTTCAGAAGCGGCGTGATCAGATATAAAACAAGATCAAATACAGATACCACATATGGGACCAGGTATGTCCCGTCAGAGTCATCTTCAGTGCCTCCGGGATCATCCTGATCCGGAAGGTCCGCTCCGCCACTACCAGCTCGGAAGCTGCATACGGAACGCCGAATAGGAGGATCGCCAGCGCAATCCTCCTGCAATATTTTTTAATCATGACCGGATAAGTCAATGTACGTTCCGGATTCAGGAACAAATATCCCGAGATCAATAAAAATATAGGAACACACCAGGTCACCAGATCCATAACTGACAGCAATAATGACCGGTATTCCGGCATTATCGACGCATCTGTCACATCTGTCGCACCTGTCAGTACATGCATCAGCACCACTGCACAGGTTGCCAGTACCCGGAGCACGTCCAGGAACTGCTTCCTGGGTCCGGATAAGCCGTTTGTCATGTCTCTCCCATCTCCTCCATCAGGCGCATGCCTGCAGTATCTGTCACAGGAAGGGAGAATACTATGCTTTGTGCTTTACTCTCCAGTCCTGCTTTTTCCATTATAGCACGCATGATGGAATTTTTCTGCTCACTTTTTACCACAATGAACAACATTTCTTTTTCCGGCACCAGTGTCACGCCCAGAAACTGCTGTGCATTCTCTGTTCCGGTGCCCTTGGCATGGATGACTGTGCCGCCCGCCGCATGTACTTCTCTCGCTGCATCCATGACCAGCTCCGTATATCCATGATTGGCTATCACTACCAGAAGCTCATTCTTCGTCTCTTTCAATGTGGACTCCTCTCCTTTTACGAATTCCTGCCCGCAGGTCAGGTAATTCAATGCTTTCTTGCCACCGACACTGCTCACGGGAATGATAAATGCGATTCCCATTCCTGGGAGATCGATCTGCATTTTCTTACGCAGAGCAGGCTTGATCTGCCGCCAGGCAGCATCTGTGACAAGATGGAACAATACGCTCTTCTCCATGCCGTCCAGTCCAAAATAATCTAAGATCTCATTCGCCGCGGTTCCCATGCCGACGGTAACACTGCCGACCTGTGCGCCGTTTTCTTTATAGCATTCCACGAATTTCCTCGTCAGCTGACGATTGGTGATGGTGACCATCATATATAATTCACTCATGGGCACACCTCCTACAGTTCAATGATGGCATTCTCATCCAAAGCACCAAATGCATCCGCCGCACCGGCAAATACGCCTGCACCGCTCTTCTGCTGCTTTAACTGATATACCATTCCCAATATCTGAATCGTGATCAGCGGTGTCATGGCTACCATTGCTACCACACCGAAAGCATCTGCGACTAAATTGCCGCCCACCGCCACACAGGCACCCTGCGCTAACGGCAGTAAAAAGGTAGCTGTCATGGGACCGCTTGCCACACCGCCGGAGTCGAAGGCGATCGCTGTGAATATCTTCGGTACAAAAAAGGATAGTCCTATCGCCACACCGTAGCCCGGATCAAAACCATAGAATCGGGATCCCCGTCAGCACGCATCATCGCCAGTGCTACGGATAAGGATACGCCCACGGACAGAGAAATGCCCATGGATCTGGCAGAGATAGCGCCGTCCGTCAGCTCCTCTACCTGATGATTCAATACATAGACCGCTGGCTCCGCTTTTACGATAAAGTAACCAATCAGTGCTCCCACCGGCACCAGTACCCACCTGTAGGATCTGGCTGCCATGACCTGACCGAGGTAATTACCGGCTGGCATAAAGCCCACATTTGCGCCGGTCAGAAACAATACCAGACCGATATAAGTATACACCAGCCCGATCAGGATCTTCGCCAGTGTCTTCCCGACAGCCGCAGGGCAAATATCTGGAACAGACCGAAAAACAATACAATGGGAAGTAATGAGAGTGCGATTTCTTTCATATAATCCGGAATCCCATGGGCAAAAAGCTGCGCCAGTTCCACGGAATCAGCGATCTCCGGGATCGCCACCGGCTGGTAATCCGCATTGGTCGGCTTGTAGATCAGCCCCAGCACCATAACCGCCAGGATTGGGCCGATGGAGCACAGTGCTACCAGACCGAAGCTGTCGTCTGCCGCATGATGGTCATTACGGATGGACGCAATACCGACACCAAGTGCCATGATAAAAGGAACGGTCATGGGTCCCGTGGTCACACCTCCGGAATCAAACGCCACTGCCCGAAAGTTCTCCGGTACGAGAAATGCAAGAACGAACACTGCTATGTAGAAAAAAGTTAACAACGGCGGCAGTGCCACACCGATCAGCATACGCAGAAGGGCAATGACCAGGAAGATTCCCACGCCCACTGCCACTGCCAGGATCAGCGTCATGTTCGGAACCGAAGGCACCTGTGTCGCCAACACCTGCAAGTCAGGCTCGGAAATGGTGATCACCACTCCCAACAGAAAAGATAACACTACGATCAGCAGAATATTTTTACTCTGGGTCATTCTGGCACCCACTTTTTCTCCCATGGGGGTCATGGACATCTCCGCACCCAGGGTGAAAAACATCATACCGGCCATGACCATCACCGCTCCCACCAGAAAGCACAGCAGGATACTGGAGGTAATTGGAGCTATGGTAAAGCTTAATACGATCACGATCCCTACTACCGGCAGGACCGCCTTCAAGGATTCTGCAAATTTTTGCCGGATCTTTGGATTCAATAACTTCAATATTGGTCTTTCCTTTCTTTAGGTTTTCTTTATCTTAACATGAAGCAAAGACCCGATCCTACCGTTTTTCGTGAATTTATAAAATTTTCACGGGTTCTTAACGCAATCTTTATGCAGACAGCTCCCGGTCCTGCCCAGACTGCTTTTTCACAAATTTATAGGCCCAGACATCCACCACGATCACAAACAGGAAAAAGAAAACGAAGATCCAGTCCGCATCCAGAGACAATGCGGAATCATAGATACCGTGTTCGATCATCGGCATGAACACGCTGAGCTTCAGGTAGCGTTTCCTGCGTTTTTTATCGCCTGCAAGTTCTGCCTCCTTCGCCACACCGAAGAAATATCCCATGATCACGCCATCGATGGCATGGGAAGGCACGGACAACAGGGCTCTGGTCACTGCCGTCCCAAAGTCACCGCCCAGACAATACAGAACATTTTCAATGGCTGCAAATCCCAATGCCGAAGTCACGCAGTACACGATGGCATCGAATTTATAATTGAAGGCCGGATGCTTCCATGCCGCCCATTTGGCCGCTTTCATCTTGCAAAGTTCCTCGATCAATGCCACCCCGATAAAATTATCCAGGATCACGTAGCACAGCGTATCTGCATCCACAAATACCAGAAATACTTCATCCAGAATGATTTCCAGTATCATGGCCGGTATCACGGACAACACGCCGAACAGGAATATTTTCCACAATAATCCCCTCGGCTCCTTCTCCACCTTATCCTGTCTGTAGATCCATACCACCAGTGCGATGGCCGGCAATAGTGCCAATCCTGTCAGAAACATAACCTACTCCTCTCCTGTCCACATAGACGGTCCGCCCTTTCAGGACCGCCGCCATACTACATTTTAATCTAATGTTTTTCCTGATGTCAACCTAACGAAAGTATATGTTCCTATTTTTTGTGTCTTAGCTTTTCCGGAGGATACCTGCCTGCCTTTTGCCTCCGCTTTAGGGGAAAATATACCGGTTGTCATATATCCTTAACTACTTCTTTACACCTTGCATTGCAAAGTAATGGTACTATAGTTATAATAAATTTAAAAAACAACTAACAATATTTCATGGAGGATCACACCGTGTTCCGATCATTTTCCGATAAAAAATCACCGCGGAAAAGCTTCCGCTTAAAACCACCCTTTACCAGGCACGCCATCAGTATCCTGATCTGTGCTGCCTGCATGCTGTGCGCCACACTTGCCTCTTTTTTATATCAGCATATTGTCCCGGACAACCATGCCAATGTAGCATTGTTCTACATTCTGGCACTGGTGATCATCGCCAGATGGACGGTGGGCTACGGCTACGGCATTGTCTGCACCCTTTTTTCCGTAATAGCGATCAATTATCTGTTCACCTATCCGTATTATAAGCTTAATTTCACACTGACCGGCTACCCTATCACCTTCCTGCTGATGAGCGGGATCACTCTGATCCTGTGTACCATGACCTCCCATATGACCATCCAGTCCGAGATGATCGCAGAGCGGGAAAAGCGGCTGGCAGAGGCCGAAATGGAAAAGATGCGTGCGAATCTTCTGCGCGCCATCTCCCACGATCTGCGCACGCCGCTCACCGGCATCATCGGCAACAGCTCCCTGTTTCTGGAAAGTCAGAACGATCTAAGCTCCACCGAACAGCGTACGATCATGACCAATATCTACGAGGATTCCAACTGGCTGTTGAATATGGTGGAAAATCTGCTGTCCGTCACCCGTATCCAGGGAGACAGCTTAAGCATCAATACCACAGAGGAGCCGGTGGAGGAAGTGGTGGGAGAAGCTTTGGAGAAGCTGAAAAAACGCTATCCCGATGCCGCCATCCGGGTCAAGATCCCCGAGGAATTTCTGATGATACCCATGGATGCGGTGCTGATCGAGCAGGTCACCATCAATCTGCTGGAAAATGCCATCGTTCATTCCGGAAGTATCCTGCCCATTGATTTCATCGTGGAGGATCATCCGGAGCATGTCTCTTTTATTGTGAGAGACTACGGAAAAGGACTGTCGGAAGAAAAATTACAGAATCTGTTCGAGACGGGTACCTACAACAATTCCCGGAGCTCGGATTCCCGCAAAGGCATGGGTATCGGTCTGTCCATCTGCAAGACCATCATCACCGCCCATCACGGAACGCTGAGTGGCAGGAATCATGCGGATGGCGCGGAATTCTGTTTCACACTTCCCAAGGCGGAAGCTCTCGCTTCGGAAAAATAAGTGTACTCTCAGCCACATACGATAGAACTGTTGAAAATACCGGAAAGGATATGGATCTCAGATATGAATAAGATCAAAGTTCTCTTAATCGAAGACGATAGAAGTATCAGTAATTTCATCACCGCTACCATGGACCGGGAAGGCTACAAGATCATGCATGCCTTAAACGGCAGAGAGGGACTTAGTCTCAGCACTTCTTTCTGCCCCAATGTGATCCTGTTAGATTTAGGGCTGCCGGACATGGACGGGCTGGAGGTATTACAGAAACTCCGTTCCTGGAGCGATGTTCCGGTGATCATCATATCTGCCCGCACCAAGGAGCAGGAGAAGGTCTCCGCTCTGGATCTGGGGGCGGATGATTATATCACAAAACCTTTCGGCACCGGCGAGCTCATGGCAAGGATCCGCACTTCTCTGCGGCACAGCCACGCCCAGACTCCCGGTCATGTATATAAGGCACTGGATCTGGAGATTGATTTCGAGAAACGACTGATCCGCCTGCGGGGTGAAGAGGTGCATCTGACCCAGATTGAGTACCAGCTGCTCACACTTTTAGCAGAGAATTCCGGCAGAGTCCTGACCTACAGTTACATCATGAATGCCATCTGGGGCCCCTACATGGACAATAACAACCAGATCCTTAGAGTCAACATGGCCAACATCCGCAGGAAGCTGGAACAGAATCCTGCCCAGCCCCAGTATGTCTTCACTGAGATTGGTGTGGGCTATCGGATGCGTGAGAACGAGAACGGTGGGACTGTATAAACAGAAATACAATTCCCAACACTGCCTCTAGCAAAATGAGTACCGTCCCTCTGTCCAGTGCCTTCCAGACGCTGTCCAGGGTATCCATCCGGCCCAGGATGTCTATGTAAAAGAAATCCAGATAGATGACCGCCGGTGAGATCACACATCCCGGATGCAGTACCGTCCGCTCCATGAGCAGACGGTACATTTCCACTGCCAGAAATATTACATTCAGGGCATAGCCCGCACAAAGCTGATTGTTCAAAAACGGTCCCAGGGAGCTGAGTTCCATACCAAGGGGAACACTTCCTGCCCGGACCATTCCGAAGCTTAAATACATGATTCCAACACTCCACAATAGCATCGCAAGGGATGCTATTCCAAGTCCTCTGCTTAATTGACTGGAGGGAATCATTTTCACATCCTCTTCCTTTCCGAAATACCGGTATACAAGCCCCAGCATCGTCAGCGTCCCCGCCATGGAGATCCCGGCCACCTGGCAGGCAATATCTCTTCCCCCAAACAACCCTCTTCCGGAAAATAAACAGATCCCGATGACACAGTTATAGATCAAAAGCCCCAGCACGATCAGATACAGGATCCTCTTTTCACGTTTCCGCTGCTCCTGGAGCTTTGCCAGTCTCACGACTTCCGTCACAGCCTCCTCCCGGTCTCCCGCCCGCTCTCCGGTCACGATGTCCTGAATCGGCAGTTCCAACAGATGGGACAGGGACTCTAATACGCCGATATCCGGAAAACTTTCTCCATTCTCCCACCGGGATACCGCTTTGTTGGTCACCCCTAACATCCTTCCCAGTTCACTCTGGGTATAATTTTTGCGCTGTCTGGCTTCCCGGATCAGATTGCCCGTTTTCTTTTTATCCATACTAATCCCTATACCTTTCTGTACTCTGCAAACTCTCAGGTGCTTTAGCACCTTTGCTTTAGCATCTTTGCTTTAGCACCGTATGCCGGCCTATCTGTACCCTTATGGTAACAATCCTTTGGAAAATGCGCAATCCATTGTAACGAGACTGCCTGTTTTCTGTGATTTTTGCGCAAAAAATTCCCCTCGGCGAGGGGGGAGTGTACCGAGGGGGATAGAGAGAAAAGTATTTTTGAAAGAGGCGGGTTCCTTTTTCAGTTATTATAATAGCGTAATTTATTTATATTTACTGCTGTTTTTATTGCTTGTTTGTGTTGAAAATACTGTTTTTTTGTGGTATTCTGACTGTATCAATGAAAGTAGATTTAAAAAGCGAAGGAGCAGCTATGGATATCACAACCAAAAAAGGCCGACGCGGCAGAAAGGATATTGACCGTATCATCGTGGAAAAAGGCCGCAGAGGCGATTTTTCTCCGCTGCAGCCCGATCATTATCACAGCTTTTATGAAATATTCTATCTCTGGTCCGGCAGCTGCCGTTTCCTGTTAAAAGATACTGTCTATCAGATGGAAGCCGGAGATCTGGTCTTCATTGCCCCGGGGGAACTGCATCACTCTCTGTATTCTGCCGGAGAGGTCTGCGAGATCGTAATGATCTATTTCAAAGAAGAATATCTGCATTTATCGGACCGGTCTGCCGACAGCCTCACTTCCATATCCGGGCAGGGGCTACAGCTGCATTCTTTCATGGGCAGCGTTCCTACGGTATACCAGGAATATCTGCACTCTCTGCTGACCCGTATGCTCACCGAGAATTCCCGCTTCGACCAATACTCCGAACATTTTGAGCGTTGCTATCTGGAAGAGCTTCTGCTCCTGCTGATGCGGCATTCCGTCATGAATGAGAAGGAGCCGGATCTACTGAACTCCCGGGATGCGGACATCCTGCTTGCCACAAAATACATTTATAATAATTTCCGCAAGCCACTGACACTGGAAGATGTCTCCTACGTGGCTTCCTTAAGCCCCACCTATTTCAGCAAGAAATTCAAACTGATCACCGGCATGGGGTTCAAGGAATATTTAAATTACGTACGGCTCAAGCACGCCCAGACGGCGCTTCTTACCACCAACAGCTCCATCACGGATATTGCTCTGGAATACGGCTTCAACGACAGCAATTATTTTAAGGACCTGTTCAAAAAAGTATACGGAAAATCTCCTCGGGAATATCGGAAAATCCGGATTGACATCGGGTTTCTTATCGGCAGTCTCCTCTAAGTCTTCCTCTTCGAAATGTTCTTCCGTCTGTTTTCGATTTTCTCTTCCAGTGCCTCCCGGATTGCATCCTGTACGCTGTCGAACTTCTCCAGAAAACTGTCCCATTCTTTGATGCTGAATTCCTGATTGCCGATCATGAATTTCGTCTCTGTATCGCCGTTCTGAAGCTTGTCGTGATCTCCTGCATTTTCTCGCATCTGCTCCATGAGACTCAGATCCTCTTTTCCGGTTCTCCGGCGGGTCCGGCCGGGTCCGTTTCCGCTGCTTTGTCCGCATCGGGCGTCTCCGAAGTTTCCTCGTTGCTGTCTACATTGTCACCGTTCTCCATATCATCCAGTTCTTTCTCCATCTCCCGTATCTTCTTATCCTGTGCCAGTGCACGCAGGATCCGGTTCACATCCTCCGGACTGAACATACCGATGGCCTTGGACAGGGCATCGATGTTATTCCGGTTAACCAGCAGGCTTCCACCGCCGGACAGCGGAATGTTGATACAATCTTTCTCATTAGAGGTATCTCCCAGCGTCAGACGGTTATGATCATAATCGCAGACGAAGACCACCCCATTATATTCAATAACACCGTCCTCCGCCATTTCCCCATAGGGCACTTTGTCTTTGCCTTCGATACGACGGTTCAACCGTACACCACGTGTCACCGGAGCCAGCACTTTGTCATTTTCCTCCGCAGATTTCTCCAGACTCTCTGCAAAACGAGATGCCACATCTGACGCGCTCTGCAAAGTTCCTTCGCTTACCCTCTTCTGGATCTCATACATCAGTGTCCTTCCGTAACCGATTCCCGTAATTGCCATATTTATCTCCCTCTCCGCAGCGATCACTGCCATAAAAAAAGATGGTTGCCTTCTCTTGAAGCAGCCATCCGTAGCTTTTGTCCATCCATGGTATCTGTATTTTCCTATATGAATAGTATCGACACCGCCCGGTAAAAACTTTATAGCATGATTCTCTTGTTTTTTGTACCTTAGCGCTTTATAATAGCAGTAGCAATACCTAAAGTCAGCTTTAGATAGTTTTATACAAGGAAAGGGATTATATATGTACAGCATCGGACAGGTTTCCGCAATGACGAATTTACCGATTTCTACGTTGAGATATTATGATAAAGAGGGCTTCTTCCCGAATCTGGAGAAGCAGTCAGGAATCCGGCGGTTCAGCCAGGCCGAACTGGATGCCATCCGCATGATTGAATGTCTGAAGCGTTCCGGCCTGGAGATCAAGGACATCCGGCAGTTTTTCGAATGGGTAGAGGAAGGTCCTTCCACTTACCCCAACCGTAAGGCAATGTTCGAAGCCAGAAAAAAAGCTGTGGAAGAAGAAATGAAGCAGTTGGAAAAAACTCTGGATATGCTGAAATTCAAATGCTGGTATTACGAAAAGGCCATGGAGGACGGCAACGAAGACGAAATTCACGCCATGCTTCCGGATAAACTTCCCGCTGATATTCAGACTCTGTATGATAACAGCCACGACCGGAACAACGCCTGAAACGAAGTCTTCTGCATAAATTTTCCCTCGGAAATGTATTTTCATATCGCGTAAAATATGGTACTATATTATCGGTTAGTGTATGCTAACCTTGCGTTTTCTACATAACACACACTGAATGACCATTCGGAGGGAGAATATTATGAGGGTAACAGATTTAGATGCACAGATACCTGATCAGATCGGTCATGCCTTTGGCTATTATGATTATGGAGAGGAAATCGGCATGGATTCCTTTTTCCGCAGTAAAGATGCGGTGGCAGACTATATCGCCGGATATGTGCGGATGGCATTTGCTGGCGGTATGCTTTATGGCATCCGTGAGCCTGGTAGGGGCTATATCGCCTATAAGCTGCCGGGACAGAAGCTGGGCTTTGGAGCGAGCATGGAACTTGTAAAGGCTCTTTTCCATTCTATGAGCCTGAAGGAGATCTTCCGTATGGGAGTTGCTATCTCGAAGGGCGGAACCTCTTTGGAGGATCGGATGAAAAAAGCGAAAAAGCCCTGCATCTTCGTCGGCATGGTCTGTGTACCGGAAGAATTTCAGGGGCAGGGCTATATGAGGAGCGTGATGGAACTTGCCTATGCAGAAGGTAACCGTCTGAAGGTTCCGGTGATTCTGGAGACAGATGCAAAGTCAAAATGCGATAAATACATACACCTCGGGATGCATCTTGAAGGCATCAGGGATTTAGGAAACTACGGAAAATTATACGATTTGATCAAATATCCCGATTAAAATGGATTAAAATCCCATCTTTGACACTTTATAGAGCAAAAAACAGCCATAACCCCAGTATTTATCAGGGGTATGGCTGTTTCCTTTTTCGCATCGATATTGTACTATTTTTGAAATTGTGTTATTTTTTCTGCATTGTTTCTTTGATAAGTGCCCGTATATCTGCCTTTGATATAAATTCATAATCCGTTCTGAATCCAAAAGCACTGTGCAATGCATCGGTCAGTTTTGTACGTTTGTAGGAGGGAATGCAGCCACTGTCTTTGGAAAGCAGGATCATATTCATGTCCCGAAGGGTTTTTAAGTTTTCGCTGCAGGCGAATTCTTCCCCCAGTTTCTTCTCCAACAGCCGGTATACCAGAAGGCGGATATAAGATGTTTCTGCAAATGTTGTCCAAACGTAGTTCGGTGCAGAGCTGTTGCAGGAACAGATAGCCCACATTAAAAAGGCGCTCTTCGTCTAAAGGAATACATGCGAGAGGTGAAAAAGAGACGGTAACTTTTTCCTTTTGGGCCCAGTCCATCATTTCCGCTTCGTTCCCGGAAAACTGAGTCAGAAGATCATTGTACTGCCCAGCTTTTTATAGATGCGGGAAGAAGTTTTACCGTTTTCCCTGCGGTAGGACTGGGTGATATAAACATCTTTGTTGTCTTTGCTGCCAGTAATATTGATATACATTAAGAAGTCCTCCAATTAAATCAATTACAATACAGTTAGTACAAAAAAACACATATAAATTCATAAAATTTGACAAAAAATAAGCCAGGAATGTCTTAAATAAAGGATTTATTTTCCGTATCGTTATTTCCGGTTTCTCTGGCGTTCTTTTTGTCTGTCCGGGCGTTTTTGGTGTCCTGTTATACCTGCTGGGCTTTCGCGATTTGACGCTCCAATCAATGGATGGTATAGTAGTGCTGTACGATCGCGTGTTGTTGGAGATTCCGCTGTGTACATTGGAAAACTGGTAGTCTGGAGTTAGGATGTCACCGGTGTATGCCGAGAAGCTGGTGGTTAAGAAATTGGTTTCTGTAAAGAGGGAAAGAGGTTAAAGGATGCAAAAAAGTGTGATCTATTTTAAACGTACTTTACCGGAAAAGGTGATACAGTTATTAGTGTCCATTTCAAATGATGCTTTTAACAATCGTGAGGGGAAGATTGTAGGTAATAGAGAATCCACATATTGTTTATCTTACGGTGGCGATGAAAGTATGTATGGCTGTCTGCAATTAGGGATGCTGGAGTTGGAGGACAACAAAGATTTTTTAAAGTGTGTATGTGATTGGAAGTGGATTGATGAAGAATATCCGGAGGAGAATTACAGTGTATGGAGAATAATGGAAAAATCCCTAAAAGAATAGAACCGGATAGATGTCGTAAACAGTTGACTTTTAATATACCAACAGAATTGAGTTTTTGTAGGTCTGGAGCAGAAGGAGTGATATTTTATTTTTATTGATGAAAATTATGTGATTAACAGGGAAGAATTGCCTAAAGTCCTTCAAAGGGATATTGAAGAACTGGAGAGCTATTATCATAGTGGAGATTTTGTAGGATATGATTGCTGTCTGGAAACACTGGAAGCAACTGTGAAGCAGTGTTGTATACATGGCAGCATCAGTGGAAAGCAGTTAGACACTATTTTCAGGAGGTATGGATTAAGGTGATAGAAATGATAAATTTTGAAGATTGTCCTATAAATGATCGTGTATATGGTGGAGCTGCTGGAAGAAAATTAGGTGTTGTTTACGAAGGACAGAATTATATTTTGAAATTTCCCGGTAATTTGAAGGATAAGCAACTTAAAAATATAAAAATGAGTTACAGTAATGCTCCTGTTTCTGAGTATATAGGATCTCATGTATATGAATTGATAGGAATGCCTGTTCATGAAACAAAACTTGGAGTGTATAAAAACAGAGTAGTGGTAGGATGTAAGGATTTTTTATCAGAAGGAGAAAACCTAATAGAATTATTAGTGATGTACGGAAAAAGTTTTATACATCAATGATAAGTATGAGGTATGAAAAAGTTCTTTTGCCAACGTTTCAGGAATTAGTAAATATGCGGAGCAGAGGAATAGATATGATGTCACTTTAACTCACCCAAAACCCATGTTTTCTCCAAGCTTTTTTTCATATAATTAAGATATGGAGTGATATCACCGGTATTGTCATAATGATCTAAGGTTTTATAATACTGGTCTTTTGTTTCTGAGTATACTACTAAAGGTGGATAGTTATTGATCATCAAATAATAGTTCATAAGGGTTCTCCCTACTCTTCCATTTCCATCGGCAAATGCATGAATATTTTCAAATTTACAATGAATATATGCGGCTGTTTTTAAAATGTTATCACCCTTGTCAGGGATATTTAAAATTTCGTCACATAATTCCGCTATTTCAGCCGGAACTTCTTCTGGTAGCGCACCCTGATTTGATTTGCCAATTACATAATCATGTATTTTATAATGTCCAGGACGTTCACCTTTTTGCCAACGGTGTTCGTCATAGACCCCTTGCATAAGTTGATAATGAATTTTTTTTATAAGATCAGAGGTAATGGGGTCTTTATTTATAATTTTAGGTACAAGAAAATTATAACATTTTTTTTGATTTTCAATTTCAAAGATGGTTTGAGTATCACCACAAAAATTGATTACCTTTCCATTTTCAAAGACTTCTCTTGTAGCATGATATGTTATCTGTGGATTTTCTATTGTTCCAGAGTTATAAGCAAAAGTGATACGAAAATTGCTGAGCTGTTGATCTAATTTTTCGATGCTATCTATTTTCTTCTCCTTCCACTTGCTTATGATGTCTGTATAGTTCACAAAAATACTCCTTTCATTATTTTGTTAAATTGTAAAGTGACATCATGTCACCTCCATAGAATCATGGTGGGATATTCTACCTGATGTTATACTTAATTTCAGTATGTGTCAACTCAAAACAACAGATAATTCCGTAAAAAGAAAAGCAGATACATAGCAACAGCCACGCATCTGCCATCGATTCCGGCTCCGCTCAACAGACTGATCTCATCAAGAAGTCCAGCTTATAAAAATGCAGTATTAATTTTCGGTCCGCCGACAATACTCATGCGCTCTACGCCAAACTGCTCTGCAAGGATTTCTGTTGCACGCACGAGGTCTACATGCTCTTTTACGCAGGCAATCCATGAAATATTCTGTCTGTCCAGATAATCGAGATATTCCTTTGAAACCTTCTCACTGGTTACAATCAGATATGGTTTTGCCATACCTGTTGCATCCGGTCAGAGAAGTTTTACGTTTGTATCGATGACAACTTCATAACCTGCTGTTACACGTCCACTGACTGTTATTGGTACATTAATTTCATCAAGTGTTGTATAATAATCATCTACTCCATTCTTAAAACACTATTCGGATTCCTGTTATCATTACATCTTTCCGCTATATACAGGGAATCCACTGCTTGCTCCATAACTTTCAATCTTCTTGAAGTTCTTTAATACTTCCATATCCTGCGCACTGATTTCAAAATCAACCTCAGCATTTGTCTTCATATGCTCAGGATTAGCTGTCTTTGGAAGAGAAATTGCACCAAGCTGCAATGTATAGCGGATGCAAAGCTGTGGTACCGTTACTCCATACTTTTCTGCCATAGCTTTGATCTCTGGCTGATTTAAAATCTCACCGTGGGCGATGGGGGAATATGCCTCTACGGCAATTCCATTCTTCTGGCAGTACTCCATCAGTTCTAACGGTGTATTGCTGATGTGCAGCAGGATCTGGTTCACCATAGGCTTAATCTCTGCTGTCTGAAGCAGACTCTCGATGTCACCGATCTGGAAGTTGGAGATACCGATGACCTTTAATTTACCTGCTTTGTAAGCATCTTCCAGAGCTCTCCATGCGGCTCTGTTTCCCTCCACATAACGATCCTCACTCCGATTTACCTCAACCCAGGGCTGGGGAGAATGAATGATCATCATATCCAGATAGTCCAGTCCCATTTTGCTCAGTGTCTCATCAATACTCTTTGCAGCAGATTCGTAGGTCTTGTGCTCTGCTGCAACTTTTGATACAACAAAAGTTCCTCTCTGGGTACACCGCAGGTACGGATACCTTCCCCGATACCGCGCTCATTGCCATAAGCCTGGGCGGTATCAATATGTCTGTAACCAAGTTTTACCGCTGCCTTCACGGCATCTGCCGCCTTGTCATCATCAATGAACCATGTTCCCAGTCCCAGCTGTGGAATCTTCACACCATTATTTAAAGTTAATTCATTCTGATACATTTCTTCTGCTCCTTCCATAATCTTTCTATTTGACGATCTTGCTCATTCTGCCCGAAATCTTGCATATGTCCTGTCTGCATAGTAATGTTTCATTTCGGACAGTTTTATCATAATACCTGGAGCTAACTTTAGGTCAATACTTTTTTGCTACGTCGGTAATATTTGTTCCTGCATAGTCATAAATTTTTAATTGCATCACAGAAAATGGTATGTTATACTATGAAAAATAAATCGAAACAAAAATCAGGTAGCAATGTCAGCGTGGACATCTTCGGATGCCCACGCTTTTTCTTTTGCCCGATAAGACAAAGGAGGAGAATGTTATGGTAGAGCTCATTACAAATGTGAACAATGCTGTCAACGGTTTCGTGTGGGGTGTTCCCATGCTGGTGCTTCTGGTGGGGACAGGTATTCTGATGACCGTGCTGACAAAATTTTTCCAGTTATCCCATATCGGGCACTGGTTCCAAAACACAGTCGGCGGTATCTTCCACGACAAACATGTAACGAAACATACAGAAGCCGGAGATCAGTCCATCTCCCAGTTCCAGTCGCTGTGCACCGCACTGGCTGCCACCATCGGTACCGGTAATATCGTCGGCGTGGCAAGTGCTCTGGTAGCCGGTGGTCCCGGCGCCATCTTCTGGATGTGGATTGTAGCTTTCTTCGGCATGATGACCAACTACTCAGAAAATGTACTGGGCATCTATTACCGCCGCAAGAACTTCAAAGGGGAATGGAGCGGAGGTGCCATGTACTATCTGAAGGACGGTCTCGGCTCCTATAAGGGCTGCAAACAGATCGGTGCCGTACTGGCTGTGCTGTTCTCTGCTTTCTGCCTGCTGGCTTCCTTCGGTATCGGCAACATGAGTCAGGTCAATTCCATTGCAGCCAACATGACTTCCGCCTTCTCCATTCCCGCTACGGTAACCGGCATCGTACTGGTGATCATCGGTGCACTGGTCATTGTCGGTGGGTTAAAGCGCATCGCTGCCGTCACCGAGAAGCTGGTTCCCTTTATGGCCATCGCTTATGTCATCGGTGCACTGGTGATCTTCTTTGCAAATATCGGTCACGTGGGTGCCGTATTTACCGCTATTTTCAAAGGAGCATTCGGTCTGCGCGCCGTGGGCGGCGGTATCGTAGGTTCCGGTGTGAAGCTGGCTCTGACCTTGGGCATGAAGCGCGGCGTGTTCTCCAACGAAGCCGGCCTTGGTTCCTCCGTTATGGTACATTCCAGTTCCAATGTAAAAGAACCCGTGCGTCAGGGTATGTGGGGCATCTTCGAGGTATTCGCTGACACTATGGTCGTATGTACACTGACGGCTTTCGCAGTTCTGTCCTCCGGCCTGATCGATCTGGACACCGGTGCCGTATTGGTGGATGTGTCCGGTTCCGCTCTGGTAGGTCAGGCTTTTGCTACCGTATTCGGCAGCTTCGGCCCTGCCTTCATCGCCATTGCGATCCTGCTGTTTGCATTCTCTACCGTACTGGGCTGGAGCCACTACGGATCCAAGGCCTGTGAATATTTATTCGGTACGAAATCCACCATTGTCTACAAGGTAGTGTTCGTACTGATGATCTTCATCGGCTGCACCATGAACCTTGGTCTGGCCTGGGATCTGTCCGACACCTTCAACGGATTGATGGCGATTCCCAACCTGATCGGTGTCATAGCCCTGTCTCCCGTAGTAATGAAGATCACGAAAAATTACGTGGCACGTATCATTAAAAAAGAAGACGTAAAGCCCATGTTATCTGTCTTCCCAGAGATTCAGGAAGAACAGGAAAAGGCCATGTAATTTAACTTAGAATCATACTTCTTCTCTGGTAATATTCTTCGCCCATTTACCCTCTCGGTAATGCTTAATGACCCAGGGCCATTTGACGAATTCATCCGTGCATAACAGGAAATAGACCCACAGCACCGGGAGTTTCAGTACAAATGCGGCGAAGAATCCCAGAGGGATCGCATAGCACCACATATCGATCGTATCACAGATCAGTCCAAACTTCGTATCCCCGCCGGCACGGAATACTCCGGCGATCAGCGCCGTATTCACGGCAGCGCCCATAATATAATAAGTATTGATAAGCAGCATGTATTTCAGATAATGCATGGCTGTGTCATTCAATGTAGCAAACCGTAACACAAAGGGTGTAATTGCCAGTATGATCAGGCCGCCTATAGCTCCGGCGATTACCGTCATCTTCAACACCCGGGAAGCGTAACTCTTCGACTTCTCCGATCGCCTTGTCCCATAATATTTCCCAGCAATATACCACCTGCACTGGCAATGGCAAAACAGAATACCGTGCCGATATTGCGCACTACGACGACCAGTGAATTAGCAGCCACCGCATCTGTTCCCAGATGCCCCAGGATCACGGAATACATGGAAAACGCCACACTCCAGGACACATCATTGCAAAGTGCGGGCAGAGACAGACGCATGAAATCTTGTGTCAGCACCTTACTGTGAACAAACAGGTACTTCGGATGCAGTTTTACATTTTGCTCAAGGAAGATACAATGAAGCATGCCACCAGTTCCACCAGTCGGGACAGGGCTGTGGCAATGGCGACACCGGTAGCTCCCAGCTTTGGCATGCCGAACAGTCCGAAGATAAATGTGGCATTCAGAATGACATTCAATACGAAAGCCAGCATATTCAACGCCATACTGACCGTCACACGACCTACGCTTCGCAGAATGGCTAGATATACTTCCGTGATGCCCCAGCACAGGTATGTGATGCCCATGATCCGCAGATAAGAGGCGCCGATAGTGATCAGCTCCTGATCAGGAGTAAAGAGAAGCATCATCTTCTGAGGGAGGAAAAATGCAATCAGCGCAACTATACCTGAAATTGCCATAGAGAAACGAAGTGTGATTCCTTCTACAGTATGAATTGCTTCCAGGTTCCCCTTTCCATAATATTGGGCGCACAAGAGAGTGGCTCCCGTCCCCAGTCCGTAATATACCATAAACAGGACATTCGAAAAATTTGACGCCAGGGATACTGCGGATATTGCGGACTGTCCCACATAGTTTAGCATAATAACATCCGCGGAATTCACTGCTGCACTGAGCAGATTCTGTATGATGATCGGAAGCGTCAGTTTGAACATCTGCCGGTAAAATCGTCTTTTTCATTGCTGCTAATTTCATGGTATTCCTCTCCATTGGTTCCTATTTTGCCGTTGGATTGTATTATATGTCGTTCTCGGAAAATACGCAATATCATAAGAGCGATCGCCGGTAAACAAGCGGACCGCTCCTTTTAAAAGGCTGTTTGATTATAATGTCCAGCCGGCAGCCTCCATCTGAGTGGCTTTCATATGCCGGTAAATGCCGTCTTTTGCTTCCAGTTCGGCAGGCGTTCCCTGCTCTGCCACCACGCCATCCTTCAATACAACAATCTTGTCTGCGTCCGCCACGGTACGCATGCGGTGCGCAATGATCATAACGGTCTTATTGCGGATCAGCCTGGAAAGGGATTCCTGAATCAGTGTCTCGTTATCTACATCCAGAGAAGCGGTTGCCTCATCCATGAGGATGATGGGAGCATCCTTTAAAAAGGCTCTGGCAATGGAGATCCGCTGTCTCTCACCGCCGGACAGTTCCGAACCGTTCTCACCGATCATGGTCTGCCAGCCGTTCGGAAGTTTCTCCGCGAACTCATCGCAATGCGCCAGTTTTGCCGCAGCCAGCACTTCTTCATCCGTAGCATTCTGCCTGCCGATACGGATATTTTCCATCACCGTATTATTGAACAGTGTCACATCCTGGAATACGATAGCGTACAGAGACATCAGTGTCTCCGGATCGATGGTGGAGATGTCCATGCCACCCACGGTGATCTTACCTTTATGGATATCCCAGAACCGGGAAGCCAGTCTGGACACGGTGGTCTTACCGCCGCCGGAAGGTCCGATCGCGGTCACTTCGCCTTGTTTTGCCGTGAAAGTGACATCGCGAAGTACGGTATCCTGACTGTCATAGGAGAATCCCACATGGGAAAATTCGATGTCATACCCTTAGGATCCATGGTGCTGGCACCGGTCTGGATCTCATGGGACAGGATCTCGTCGAGACGGTCACACTGCACACTGGTACTGATAATAGCTGCCAGATTCTGCAGTGCCACCTGCAGGGATCATACATTCTGGATACCAACAGGAGGAATACGAAGAAGGTCAGGATGTCGATCTCTCCTTTACTAACAACACACCGCCGGTCAATGCCACGGTAGCGATGCCAAGCTTTAAGATCATCTGGGCACCGCCTACAAAGACTGCCGTACCAAGCTCCGTCACCAGTGCATGTTTTCCACGGCACGGATCTTGCCCTCTAAGCCTTCCATGTACTCAGCCTGGGCATTGTTGGCCCGAAGGTCACGTACGGTCTCCAGGCATTCCTGAATGCCGTCAGCACAGTCCATTTTTAATTTCATCTGCTTCTTACTTAAGCTCTTCTGTACCCTGCCGGAACATCCCACAATGAGGAAAGACACAGGCAGTACCCACAGTGCTGCGATTGCCATTCTCCAGTTCATGAAAAAGGTACCCACAGCGATCAGTGTGGTGGAGATACAGGAACCAACCAGTTCCGGAATGAAATGGGAGGATGCAGTCTCCATGGTGGCACAGTCCGCCATAATGGTACTTGTCAGATCGGACAGATCTTTTTTTCCGAAGAAGGATAACGGGATCTTACGCAGCTGCTCTGCCAGAGCAATTCTGCGCACACCGCTCTCCACATAAGTTGCCAGGAACGTGGCACGATACTGCACCAACGTTGTCAGCGCGATCAGAAGAAGACAGAGTACGCAGCCCACAATGTAGAAAACACCTCTGCCTGCCATGGTGCCCTGTAAATAATCTCTTACCAGAAAATACAGCATCCATACCGGGAACATCAACACCAGATCGGAACATGTTACGGATACAAATGCCTTTATCATATCCTTCGCACCTTTTTCGGAAAGCGCGTATTTATGCTGCAATTTTGCCTGTAAGCTACTCATTCTATTTCTCCCCCTTTCCTACTTTCCAGCTGACGGATTTATTGTACTCTTCCCACATATGGGCATACAGTCCGTTTTGTCCCAGCAATATTTCATGGTTTCCCTGTTCCACAATTCCGCCATCCTTCAACACACAGATGCGGTCGGCATCCACAACCGAGGACAATCTGTGTGCGATCATGATCACGGTCTTGCCTGCGGAAAGCTTCGTAAATGCCTGCCGTACCTTCGCCTCATTATCCGGATCAGCAAAAGCGGTAGCTTCATCCAGGATCAGGATCGGTGCATTTTTTAACATCGCTCTCGCAACGGACAGGCGCTGTGCCTCACCTCCGGATACATAAGTACCCTGGCTTCCGATGACGGTATCCACACCGTCCGGCAGCTTTGCAATAATGTCCTCACACTGGGCATTTTTCAGAGCTTCCATGACTTCTTCTCTGGTGGCATCCTTTTTGCCCATGCGGACATTATCGTAAATGGACATCTTAAGCAATTTGCTGTCCTGAAATACGAAGGACACCATATTCATCAACTGTGCGGAAGGAATATCCTTCACATCCACGCCGCCGATGCATACCTTACCTTCTGTGGTATCATAGAAACGGGCAATGAGACTTGCCAGCGTGGTCTTACCGCCGCCGGAGGGACCGACAAATGCCACATGCTCTCCTTCTTTGATATCGAGATTGATCGATGCAGAGCATCTCTTCCCGCATTTTCATAGCGGAAGGATACATTTTGTAACGCAATGGAATGATCCTTGATGTTCTGCTCTTTTTCTGCTTCCGGCAGAGGATTACGGCTTAAGATACCATCAGTTCTTTTCAGAGCATCCTCCACGATCATCTGATTCTCTCCGCCGTACATGATCTTGCCTAATGTAACGGTCAGTACCGGAGTGATAATGATGTAGAACAGAAGGTTGATCAGCACCTCAGGATCCCCGCCTGCTCCACCGAACCAATATGCGGCACCGATCAGAACGGCGAAGATCGCATTGATCAGTGTGGTAAAGCCTACCATGGGCCACATCAGTTCTTTGGTATAAGCGATGGTCCATTTTTCATATTTTTTAATAGAGGTCTGGAAACGCTTGAAAGAAAATACCGACTGTCCGAAGGTCTTCACTACCGGAATACCGCGGACATATTCCACTGCTTCACTGGACATCTCCTCTAACGCATTCTGGTATTCTGTCATTTTATCTTTCATGCGCTGTCCGGTCATGGCACCCATAATGAGGAACGCAAGGACGACGGGCACGAGACTTAACAGCCCCAGTTTCCAGTCAAATGCCACCAGCAATACCAACAATCCCACAGGCGTTGCCATTGCCCCTGCCTTATCCGGCATCTGGTGTGCCAGATAAGTCTCGGTGGCTGCGGTGGATTCGTTGACGATCTTACGGATCTTACCGCTGCCCTCACTGTCCATGAATCCCATGGGCAGCGTCAGAATATGACGCATCAGTGTGCTTCGCATATTCGCCTGCACGTGAAAGGCTGCAATGTGGGAGCACAACAGTGCGCAGATATAAATGATCATGGAAAGCAGTGCAAATCCCACGGCACTCCATCCAAGCCCCGACAGATTCTGCGCCTTGCTGTAATCCGGCGCTGCCAGTACAACCTCCTGCATGATCCGCCAGATATCATAAAACGGCAGTAATGCAATCAGTGCACTGACCGCGGACAGAATCCATGACGCAATGGTCAGGTACTTGTAGTTGCCCGCATGAGCGAACAGCTTCTGCATAGAGCTTTCTTTTTTCATGTGATCTTTCCCTCTTTCCCTTTGATTTAAATTAATTTTTTGGATTTAATGTAACTCTTTAATTTCTAGAATTTCTTTTCATTTTGCCCTGCTTTTCATCATTTCTCTTTTCCGGACATTTGAGGCTCTATTGTCTTTCCTATCTAACACCGCTTATTGGTAATTAGTTTCAACTAACCGTCGGTTTTTAAGATAGACTGCTACCGTAATCTTCCATAGCAGTCTTATCTTATGCTTCACCCCAGCTTGATGATGGCTCCCCATCCGCCGTAGTGATACTTCTCCAGCATATGCAGATATTTTCTGGCAGTATCCCTGTCCATGCGGTGTCTGACGACTTCGAACATACTGTCAAACATGGCTCTCGACATGATATGTAGGAACTCCTCGGTGATCATGCTGCCTTCCTGTAGGAATTGTGTGGCTTCCATATACTTGTAGGTATACTCCGTCTCAATGTCCACCAGATGTTCCACGAAATCCTGATACTTGGTACCGTAAGAGGCATCCAGCAGTAACCGGAAATCATCGAACCGATCATAGACATAGTCAAGCATTTCATCCATACCGCCTACCACATAATCCTCCATTACCTTCGGCTGTTCCTCTGCCTCTCTGGCATGAAACGCCTCCTGGGTCTTAAGGAATATCTGCGTCAGCCCTTCCGCCGCCGGTTCCACAATCGCACAAAACAATCCTTCCTTGTCCCCGAACCGGGAATAGATGGATCCGGTAGTAGTGTCTGCCTTGGCTGCGATCGTACGAAGCGACGCTTCGGAATAGCCCTTCTCCAGGAATTCTTCTCTGGCACAGACGAGAATTCTCTCTGAAACTCCTTCGATTGGTTTTGTCACTTTTTCCTCCAAAAAAATATTCATAACAGTGTTATATAACACTGTTATGAATATAAACACATTTCATTTTTTTGTCAAGAGGGATCATAGTTTTTTCTCTGCCAAAGCTGTCAGCTCCTGTAATGTACATTCAGCCAGTTTTGCCTTTACACCGGCGATATTTCCACTGCTCATAGACAGCTTTCTCGCTCCCAGTCCCACCAGCAATCGGGCGGTCTCCGGATTTCCTGCCATTTCTCCGCAGACAGATATCTCCTTTTCCCGTTTGGAAAACTCCCGGAATACAAACCCAAGTAGCCGAAGCATTGCCGTAGAATCGCTTTTGTAATAAGCGGCCACCTCCGGATTCATCCGATCCGCAGCCGACAAATACTGCGTCAGGTCATTGGATCCTATGCTTGCAAAATCCACCTCTTCCGCCGCCAGATCTGCAATCAAGGCAATCGCGGGAATCTCTATCATAATACCGATTCGGATCTGTTCATCAAACTGCTGCTTTCTCTCTTTCAGCTGCTCTTTTGCCAGATTCAGGTACTCTTTTGCCTTGCGAATATCTTCCAGACTCCCGACCATCGGAAACATGATTTGCAGAGGTCCGTAAGCAGAAGCACGCAGTGCCGCACGCAGTTGCGTTAAAAATAACTCTTTTCCGCAAAACAAAGCCTGATTGCTCTTTTCCCCAAAAGGATTGTCCTCTTTTGGCAATTCCATGTAGGGCAATGTCTTATCTCCGCCGATATCCAGTGTCCGCAAAGTAATCGGATGTCCTTTTGCCTTTTGCACAACCTGCCTATAGGCTTCAAATTGTGTTTCTTCCCCCGGAAGTTCCTTCCCTTCCATATAAAGAAATTCTGTACGGAACAAGCCGATGAAATCGTACCGGTCTGTCGGAACATCAAATTCCTGCGAGCCGATATTGATTCCTATCTTTATTTCTGTTCCGTCCTTCATAATTGCAGGTTTGTTTAAAAAATTTTTTTCTGCTTCTTTTTTGCGGAAAAAAGATGTCTGTTTTTCCCTGATATCGCAAATACATTCTTCTCCCGGTGTGACAAATATTTCTCCGGTCAAACCATCCATGGCAAGCATAGTATCTGTAGGAATTTTTTCCGTAACATTCGGAACTCCCAGAATTGCAGGAATTCCGTAACTTCTTGCCAGGATTGCGGAATGTGAATTCACTCCGCCAACCTCCGTCAGGATTCCTTTGATATGTTTTCTGTCCATGGTGGCCGTATCACTGGGTAATAGGTCATGGGCTACCAGAATTACATCTTCCGAAAACGAAGACAGCTTAGACGTTTCCTGCCCCGACAGAATCCGGAGCAGCCGGTCTCTGACATCTCTAAGATCCGCCGCGCGCTCGGCAATCAACGGATCCTCCACACCGGCCAACAATTCTGCAAATTCTGTATACACCTTACTGACCGCGCTGTCCGGATTCATGTTTTCCTCACAGATTGTCTCCCGGATCTCATCAAGGATTTCTTCATCCTGAAGTAATTCCCGATGTGCACTGAAGATTTTTGCCTTATCCGGATCCTCTTTACACATACCGTTGTACAATGTCACCAGTTCACTGTCTGCCTTTTCACAGGATTCCCTGAATTCCCGATATTTTTCCTCTTCCTGACCCTTGGGAAAAAAATCCGGAGCCTTTGTCAGTGTACCGGGAATGTAGATATAAGATTTCGCATAAGCAATTCCCTCAGATACCGGATTTCCCTGTAATCTTTCTTCCATACACATTTACCGCCTTTATTCTCCAAATCCGCTTTCCACCAAGGCTGCAAGAGACGCTGCCGCCTGCTCTTCATCTGTGCCTTCCGCAGCAATCTCTATTTTGGTTCCCTGTCCGATTCCTTCCGCCAGAATCCGTACAACGGATTTTGCATTCACCGGTACTCCGTTTTCCCTGCAAATCGTAATCTTGCTTTCATATTTTTTGGCTTCCAGTACAAAATCAGAAGCCGGTCTGGCATGCAGTCCTGTCTTATTCACAATCTCAACCTGTTTTTTTGTCATAATTTATCCTCTTTTTTATTCGTGGAAAGTACGCTGGCTCCGTTCGTCCTGATGCACTCCCGATACCAGGCAAAGGAATCTTTTTTCTTTCGTTCCAAGGTTCCTTTTCCTTCATCGTCTTTGTCCACATAGATAAAGCCATAGCGTTTTTTCATTTCACCGGTGCTTGCACTGATCAAATCGATACATCCCCACGGAGTGTATCCCAGTAACTCCACACCATCATTTACTGCTTCCCACATCTGTCTGATATGTTCGCTTAAATAAGCAATCCGGTAATCATCATGAATCTGTCCGTCTTCTGTCACACGATCCACCGCTCCCAGTCCGTTCTCTACGACCATCAGCGGAATCTGATATCTGCCGTACAGTTCATTCAGGAGGTAACGTAATCCCTTAGGATCAATGATCCATCCCCATTCGCTTGCTTCCAGATAGGGATTCGGCACACCAAGCATCATATTCCCCGCCGTCTGTATCACTTTCGGATCTGCCGTGGCACAACGGGAACTGTAATAACTGAAGCTTAAGAAATCCACTTTTCCATTCTTCAATATTTCATCATCCCCGGCCTCTTTTCGGATCTGTACCCCATTTTCCCTAAAAAAGCGTTCCGCAAAATAAGGATATGCTCCTCTTACGCACACATCTCCGCACAACCAGTTGCTGCGTTCCATCTGTGCCTGTGCTTCCACTACATCTTCCGGACTACAAGTATATGGATATACACCGGCCGCAGACAGCATACATCCCACTTTATTTTCGGGATTGATCTCGTGTGCCATTTTTACTGCCTGTGCACCGGCCAGAAACTGATGATGCAATGCAGTAAATCTGCAACTCTTTTCTGCCGCGGTCTCGTGGGATCCCAGTCGTTTTCTCCCGAACAAGTCTTCTCCGTCCTCGGGTAAAATGCCCCCTGCAAGGAGCGTTCCGAAACGGCTGACCAGTGTATTCATTTCATTAAATGTCAGCCAGTAATGAACCAGATCCTGATACTCTCTGAATACCGTCTCACAATACCGCAGGAAAAATGCAATCGTCTGTCGGTTGGCCCAGCCGCCGTAATGTTCGCACAGATAATAAGGCATTTCATAATGAGACAAGGTAACTAACGGTTCTATTCCGTATTTTTTACAGGTTTCAAATACTTTCCTGTAATACGCAATCCCGGCACGATTGGGCGATATCTCATCACCTTTGGGAAAAATACGGGTCCATGCAATCGAAATCCGGAATACTTTAAATCCCATTTCCGCAAATAGTGCAATGTCCTCCTCATATCTGTGATAGAAATCTATAGCTTCGTGACTTGGATAGTTCTCCTCAGGGCGGATCTGTTCCGTGAATCGCCGCGGGGACGTTTTTGTCCCCGCAGTAATGTGATCCGCTACAGAATCTCCTTTCCCGTCCGCCTGCCAGGCACCTTCTGCCTGATTGGCTGCCACGGCACCGCCCCATAGAAATCCCGGTGGAAATATTTTCTGCTTTTCTTCCATTATTTTTCTTCCTTTGCCTGTGCTTCTTTTGCTACCAGTTCCTTTTCATATACTTTGAAGAACGGCCAATAGCATGCAAACGCTACCGCAAATGCAATCACCGGAATAAAGATATTGGTCCAGGACAAAGTCGTCAGATACTGTGCAAATCCAACCGGAAGGTTCGCCGTAATGGAAATGTAAGCCGGTTTGAAAAATCCTATCATATATCCAAAATAACAGATGATCATGGTAATTACAGGGTTCAGGATAAAGGGAATGCACATGATCGGATTATACATAATAGGATAACCGAAGATCACAGGCTCGTTAATATTAAACAGACCGGGCACGATTGCTGCCTTGCTGACTGCTTTCAGCTGTTCGGATTTCGAGAATAATCCCATCACGCAGAGCGCCAGTGTATTGCCGGTTCCGCCACAGCAATTGATAATACCGAATAACGCGATTGGCATAAATACAAGCGCCTGACCGGCCTCATGATTGGCATAGTTGGTTGCATAATACTGCATTAACGGTGCTGCGATTGCCGCATATACCGCCACTGTTCCATGTACACCCATTGTCCATAACAGACTGGCAATGATTACGATAATAATAATTCCGGGAACACTTGTCAGTGCTGCCAGCGGCATTCCCAGCAGACCGGTAATAAGTACCGGAAGCGCTGTCTGTGTCAATGCCACACAGCCATAACCCAATACCGTCCAGATAATCGCATTTACTACCAGAGGGATCAGAGAACGGAAGGTATCCTGCAGAAATTCCGGAACCGCATCCGGCATCTTGATAACCAGATGATGCTTTTCAAAAAAATGTGTCAATTGTACGCTGGTCAGCGCTACAATAATGGCTACAAACATACCCTTCGCATCAAGCGCCATGGTATCCATTCCGGTAAAAGTTCCGCCCGCTTCCCCGGCCAGATCTACTGTTTTGATCGGCGCGGCTGCAATCAAAAAGATCAGAATCGAATTCAGTCCTGCCATCAGCGCCTGCATTTTTAAAGACTTTGCATAAGAATAGGCAATGGTAAAAGCTACATACAGCGAAATAAATCCCATAGACACCTTATACGGCACCATAAGTGCACTATAGATTCCGGAACTCTGATCGATAATACCGATCGTCTGTAATATGACTGCCAGTAATTGGAATACCGCTCCCAACAATATTACACCCATTACCATCATCATACCGGAGGAAATCGCCTGTATTCCCTTATTTCCCACTACTTTTTCCCCTGCTTTTTTCACCCATTGCATGGGCTTGCTTTCATAAAAATTTGCCATACCTTTACTCCTTCCCTGTTGAAATACCTTCTTTTTACGTTTTGCAGACTTATTGATACAAGTCTTCCACCTGCTTCATAATATTGGCCACATTACCGATTGCATAATCATATGCCGGAATCACCGCAATAGGTTTTTGCGTATTTTGCTCGATCTCACCCTTTTTATAAGATACCTGCGGTCCCAACAGAATGACATCATAATTTTTGTACACATCTTCATATGCTGACATTCCCACTGCTTCGATCTTCAGAGAAATTCCCTGTTCCTCTGCATATTTTTCCATCTTACGCATCAGAATTCCGGTAGACATCCCACCTGCGCAGATCAATAATACTTTTCGTTCCATACGATTCCTCCTTGCTTTTCCCTACTTTTGATATAAAACGATCATTTCCCGGATCAAATCCAGTGCCAGTGCACTTCCCATCAGATGATCCTGCGCATGACACAATAAAATACTTACCTGCGTCACTTCTCCGGACGCATCCATTTTCAACAGTTCTCTGTGAGATTCATGTGCTGTTTGAAGACTCTCTTCTGCCTCCTTCAGAAGTTTCTCTGCGTCTTCGAAATTTCCTTTTTTCGCCTCCTGCAGTGCAGCGAAGGCATCTGATCTTGCCTGTCCGGAATTGGCTATGATCATCATCGCGATTTCTTCCAGCTTTTCCTGCATATTTTCTTCCATTTTGTAACCTCCTATTCTTAGAGCTGATATATGATCGTCAGAATATTTGCTATCTCATCATCATTGATAATGACATGAAATGTCTTTTCCAACGGTTTTACTATTTTAAGCAGTTTTTTAAATTCCTTGTCATATTGAAGCAATATTGCTGCTTTTCTGGGATTTGTGGCAACTTCCTGTTTTGCAAGCAGCCTGTCAATACAACAGGAAATATGAATCAACAAGCCGGCTTCCGCATCCAAAGATAACTCCTAAGCGCCGCATTGATTTCTTTCATAATATCCGGCAGTATTTTTCTCAGCTTTTCAATATCGGTGTGTGTCAGCTGTTCTCCCAGATATGCAAACATTGCATCATAATCTATCTTTGCTTTTGCCTCTTTTCCAGTCGGAGCAATCTTGGAAGACTCTCTTTTCTGGCTCCGAATACTTCACTGATCGGCAGGAAGGGAATTGCAAACATTCCCGGATCATAGGTTCCCACAATGCACTGAACCACTCCCGTGGTCATCAGGTGTTTCAGGTTATCACGCAACAGTTCTTTGTCTGTAACCGACATCGGGATCACCTCTGTATCTTCCAACTGTCCATATTTTTCGATGTAACGTTTCAGTTCCTCTGCCCCGCCTTTCCCGGTGGTACAGAGCGTTACAATGTATTTTCTGTAACAGTCCAGACCATCTATACTCTCCACTGTGCTTTGCAATATCTTGTCGGGATCATTTTCTGTAAGGGTCCGCCTTGCAAGCTCAATTCCAAGTGTAGTTACCGGAACTCTGACCTGCCGGATTGGAATTTCCAGTTCATTTTCTATCTCCAGAAGCATTTCTCCCAAAAAACTACTATCATAGATGACCAGAATTCCCTTGCCCTGCTGCACTTTTTCAGGAAATTTCTCAGTGTCCCATATACCTCTGCGGAGGCTCTCTCACTGGTAATTTCATAAGAAAAATATTATCCAGCTTTGTCATGTTACTGACCGTCTGTGCTATGGAGGAAGCTATTCCCACACCGTAGAATGCAAATATCAATACCGGTCTTGCATTTTCCGTCTTTTCCTCATTTTGATAGCACAAAACATTGTGAGAAGTAAGATTTCTTCCATGGACAATTCCACTGCGTATTCTGCTTTGATCTGTTCTGCAAGTTCTTCGCTTAGCAGATATTCTGCTCTGTGATATACCAGTATTTCTGCAATACTTTCTTTGTCCGGAGCACTTTTTCTCTTTTCCCGTAATCACTGCATTGAGATGAAGGCACAGCCCATATAGTACAGACGGAGAAATTACGTTTCAGCTGTTCCTTTGCCTTTTGCAAAATGCTTCCACAATATTGATCAGCTTTTCTTCCACCAGGATTTCCAACTGTTTTTATCCGTCACATCCTGTATCAGGGCTTTCCGATATTTATCAAAGTCCTTTCTACCTCCATGCTCAGCAAAAGATTGATCTCTTCCTCCTCTATTCCTGTCTCCTTTAATGCTGCTGCCTTCCGGCTGATTCTGTCATATAGTGTTCCGTCTTCCGGCCTGCTGACCCGGATTTCTTTTCCGCTGAACGTGAATCTCTGTTCAAAATCGATCAACTCCTCTGCTTCTCTCCGGTACTTTAACATGCCTTTGCGCACATTATTGGAAAAATCGCTGATAAATAATGAAATATCTCCTGTTTTCCCATATTCTCTCACATAGGCATTGGCGCAGCCGATCTTGATATCTCCTTTGAGCTGATAATAATTTGCTTCACACTCATAGAAAAGCAGGCATGTCATCAAATCTCCTCTGACGATCAGCGGTCTCTGTATCCGCACAGCCTCTTTGGAAAAGGTGTTTTATCATTTCCATCCGTTCCCTCAGCGGCCGCTCCGACAATGTCGGTAACTGTAACTGTACTGAAAATTCTGCCAGGAACTCATCCGACAGCTGTTCTTTGTCTGTACAGCTTACCGCCACCGCATATTTTCTGGATGGTGACTGCAGATACTCCAGCACCCTTTTCTGGCTCTCGGGCTTAAAACTGAATATTATCGAAAAATACAAAGCCCTGCTCCGACTGTTTCCAGCTGTCATCCGACTCAGCACTGACTTCTCCGCCTGCTGCATAATCGTGGCAATCGATGTGAAGAAACGGAGCATTTTCCGGCAGAATCTTCTGTTCCACCGCAAAACGGTACATTCTTTGTGCCAAGCGGCTCTTACCGGTTCCACGGGCTCCCACCAATAACGTATTGAGACTTCGCTGTGGATAGAGTACTGCTGCCTTTGCCAGCTGAATGGTCTGCCTCAGACTTCCGTCCGCTCCGATCAAATCAGAAAAGCATTCTTCCAATGTGCTTTCTTCTCTTCCAACCTTATAGAGAACCGGTCTGCCGTTACATTTTTGTATCCTGCCTTCCTGTACCAGAAGATTCAGTATGCTGCTTACATTCGTTCGCTGTAGTTCCATGGCATCCGCTATGTATGCGGTGGATATTCCTCTGTCTGCCTTTTCATCTGCATGAAGTCTGATAAAGTCATATACCTTTTCTTTGTTTGATTTCATAGGGTGCATCTCCTTTTCAACGTTTGCATCTATGTGTATATCCAAAGAAAATTATACACTCTATACAATATGCAATCTATCATTTTCCGAATATTTCGTCAAAAGAAGTTGTGTATCTGTTTTGTCATAAAAATATATTTATTCATTGATTTTCATGATTTTTATTATGATTTTTGGTACTTTTTACAGAACCATAAAGAATCGAATGAAGGATCATTCGGATTCTTTTAGTGTATATGATTTTATTTTGTTTTCAGAAGTGTATAAGTTTTTGTTATGGTGTTGTGAATTCTATCGGCTGCGCATCTTTTCCATACGCATCCCATGCCTGCAGATACTCCTCCGCAGTACTTTCCACACTCTGTCCCCGGCTGTCCAGACGATAATAGGTTTCATTGCCGTTCCCGTCAAAGTTTTCTGTATTGGAACCGGTCAGTACCAGCTGTCCGGTCGCAGTATCAAGGTTGTACACTTCGATGCTGTGTCCGGAGGTCACGTAGAACCCAGACATTCCGACGCAGATCGGATATGCGGTTCCCTCACTTAGGAGCTCGCCGATCTGCACCGGTGTTCCATCCTCTCCGACGCCGTAGACATCACAGTACATGGCATAGGTATGCTCTCCGTCCTGATAAATCCCGTCCGACAATAACAACAGAGTCGTATCACCAAGCTTTACCTGCGCATACGCTGCATCTCCCTTTCCTGTTACAAAACCGGCGGTTGCACCGTCCTGCATATTCATCCATGTAGTAGTATTACCATTCTGCATTGGGATCCAGCCGGCAGGATTCTCCGCTGCCTGTTTCTCCTGCTCTGCCGCACTTGCTTCCTTCACCGCCTCTGCCCGTTCTCTCTGTTTATCCAGCGCCTCCTGCAATGCGGCGTCCGTCTCCTGTTGTGCATTGACTTCGTCTGCGCTTGCGACATTCCCGGCATCCACACCGTTTTCGCTCTTTCCGGTCTCATTCGTCAGCAGGATTGTGGTTGTCGTCCCCTGCTTTGATTCGTCAGAAAACATACCGCTACGATCACACAGACCGCCACCGCGGCAAGCACCACCCAAAAGGTCGGCTTCTTATAATTCAATATCTCTTTCACTCTCTTTTCACCCCAACTTCTCCAAAGGCCAACGGGCATACCGTCACCAGCCGCCTTTGCATACTACAGGAAAGCAGTGCATAGGAATAGTCTTTTCGCTCCTGAGGATTCAGCTTCTTCACCGCGCTCTCATCGCATGCCAGTTCCAGATCGTTGCAGAACAGGATGTACGCTGCCCAGACAAAAGGATTGAACCAATGAATCGCTAAGATCAGAAATCCAAGCGGCTTCCACCACTGGTCGCCCCGTTTCAGATGCGCCTGCTCATGAGCGATGACGTAAGGGTACTGCGCTTCATCCATACTGGAGGACAGATAGATCTTCGGCTTATGCAGTCCCAGGATAAAAGGAGATTTTACCTCATCACAGATCCACAGGTTCTCCCGCAGCCACATAGCTTCCGCTACCTGCCTCCGCACCCTGACGTAACTGTATACCGCATAGCCTGCAAAAAGAATCACACCTGCCAGCCAGAGAATCGAGAATGCAGATAATAGCCGTTCCGGTATTCTCCATACTCCTGCTCCAAATGCTCCGATGCCACTTCCGGTAATTCCGAAAGCTCCGCCCATGCCGGATCCGGCTGCGCCCATGCTGCCGTCTAAAGCTGCCTGGGAAATATTGTCGGAAAAATTAGTTCCGTTTTGCAGCGTATCAGCCCGGAACGCATTCCCTGCCGGACTGCCTATCATATTTCCGTACAAATAGCCCGACAATATCGGCAGCTTCGGCATCAGACTGAACCGGCTCTCCGGCACAAAGGGCACACCAGCCGCAGTCCCACAAGCCCCCACAGCACAAGATTCACCCACTTCGGTGCCCGTTTCAGCAAGCGTCTGAGCACCATTACGACAGGGATCATCCATGCCGCGGCAATACTCATCTGTAATACACCCGAAAATATGCGGCTCATTCTTTTCCCCCTTCTGCCTCATCGATCATCCTACGGATCTTCGCAGCTTCTTCTGCGGTCAGCGCACGATCTTTCGTAAATGCGGCAAGGAACGCAGGCAATGACCCCTCAAAGGTGTCTTCCACAAACTGTCTGCTCTGCATTGCATAGAACTCATCCCTGGAGATCAGGGAAGTCACCGTTCCGTTGTCATTGCGAAACAGCCCCTTATCGCACAGTCTGCGCAGCACATTATGCGCCGTGGTGCGCTTCCAGTGAAATGCTTCCTCCGTCAGCTTCACCAGCTCCGAAGAAGACACCGGTTCGTGCTCCCAGATGATATCCGCATACCGCGCCTCGACCACACCTAACTGAATCTCTGCCATGTTGTTTCCTCCTACTACTGTTTTCCTGATGACATCAATTTTGATATTTCACGTTTACTTTTGCAAAAGTATAGAGACCACATGTTGTGGTCTAACTACAGACTACAACATGTGGTCTCTATTGTCAAGTATCTTTTCTATTGCAAATGATATGTCTGTGGCCATCCTGCCCGTTTTCCGCACTCGATCTCCCGGCCGATCCTTTCAAAGATATATTGGTTTTGTGCTCCAGATCGATCAGCTGCAGCATTTCCTCATCCGTCAGCTCACGCTCCGGCTCATAGAACCTCGCATCACTGATGCAATAGGCAAGCTCCTGTCCATCGTATTCTTCCGGATCAGTTATGACCTTAATGGGTGACTCTGTATAGGCATTTTCCACTTCATACTTTTCCGTCCATTGCTCATAGCGGCTCTGTTCCTCTGCTGTCAGGTTACGACTGTCTGTTCCCCATACATCTACTGGTGCAGAAGCCAGTAAGGCATATAATTCATCAATCTCCGCATCCGTCATCTGTTCATATCTGTCAAAATAGGAAACCTCGGAATACTTCTGCTGCCATAGTTTTTCCCGAAGGCTGTAGTCCAGTTTATGCAGATACTCTATAATCTCCAGCCACTCTTCCTCTGTGAGCACAGTATCCGGCAGATAGATCAGACAACCGTATTCTTCTCCGGGAGTACTTCGGACTGCCACACCAGTGCCGGAATAGTTCTCGTCTTCGGCTAGTTCCCAGATCTGTCCCGCCGGATATTTGCCGTCCGCTTCGTATTCTCTTGTCAGCTGCTCATAAATGCTCCGTTCTCTCGCTGTCAACTCTCTACTGAATTCTGCTGTGACATTGCCCTGCTCCGCTACCATCTCCAAATGCCCCAACTCCTCGGTACCAATGTCTGTCATGCGCTCCGCCATGTACCTACGGTAACCAACGATTCCGACGGCAGCGGCAGGACAGCTGTGGCGGAAAGTATTACTACCGCCAACAGGATGCCTGCTACCCGGGAAAGCTTTTGACTCTCCTGCCTGCAGGACTCTCCTGCGCTGCCTGTTGTCTGATCTGTGCATAGGCTGCCTCCGCCCTATCCAGTACGATCTGTGGAAGTTCTATCTCTATTTCATTCATCGGTCTCATTTTCTTCCGCCTCCTTCCTCTGTCTCCGCATAATATCTCGCCAACTGCTCCCGCCCTCTGGCGAGCCTTGTGCGCACCGTACTGTCGGGCAGCTGCAGTAATTTTCCGATCTCTGCTGTCCGCAGTCCTTCCGCATAGAACAGTACTACGATCAGGCGATATTTTTCATCCAGTCCCCACAGGGCTTCCTTCCATTCCAAATTTGCCTCTGCCTCCACTGTATCCTTCGCTGCCTGTTCCGGCAGTTCTTCCACACAGATCATCCGTCTCCCTGAGCGCAGGATATCCTTGCATTTATTGATCAGAATACGGATCATCCAGGTCTTGAAATATCGGTTTTTCTGTAATGTATCTATTTTCTCCCAAACGGTGAGAATCGTCTCCTGTATGGCATCCGCAATATCCGCATCCTGCGGTAGGATTGCGCTGGCTGTCCGGTACATGTCCTTCTCATGAAGCTGCATCAGCTCCGTGAAAGCATCTGGATCCCGTTTTTTTGCCCTGCGCACCAATTGTTCTATCTCTCCCATGTGCCTCGTCCTTTCTTCCTCATAAGTATACGTCTTATGACTATTAGACGGAAGAGTCTGTGAAAATGTCCCGGGGATAAATACCAAAATCAAATCAAATTCCTACTTTAGAAAAAACTTTTCAGCCTGTTACGAGTCAAAGCTCTTTTTTTGCTACATATAGTCCGTATAATTTTCTTTTTATTCCTCTGACTACTAAATATGGTATTGTGCACTTTTTTGTTGTGGAATTATATACGAAATATTAGAATTGAAACGCCTTCACACGCATGATACACTTCTTGAGAAGCAACCGTGTTACAAGGTGGTAGCCTCCCGGCTTATAGCTTTTAATGAGAAGGGAGGTGGTGCTAATGAATATGTATGAAGTATTAAACCTGTTATTTTTAGGTGGTACATTTCTCATTGCGCTGCTTGCCTACATAGACAGTAGGATAAACAAGCGAAAATAAATAAACCTACCTTGTCACTTGGCCAGTACAGGTAGGTTTACTAAACAATTACCGGGAGGCTAACCACTTGTGGGCGGTTGCTTCTCTTTATGTCTTGATTATAATATCTTTCTTTCTTTCTTTCAAGCCTTAGTTTTAAAAATTATTTTCTCACCACTTACGGTCTCTGTCCCATAGCGCCTTCCAGTGTCAGGGTCTCACCGCTCATATACTTGAAGTCGGGAGAAGCCAGCTGTACGCAGACGCGGCCGATCTCCTTCTCCACGTCGCCGTAATGTCCCATAGGAGGCATCTTGACATTTGCCTTGAAAGCATCGGGATATGCCTGCTCGAATTTCTCCAGCTGTGCGGTCCATGCCAGAGGACATACAACGTTGACATTGATGCCATCGGGACCCCACTCGGTAGCTGCGACTCTGGTCAGTCCGCGGATACCTTCCTTGGCTGCCGCATAAGCGCACTGTCCGAAATTACCGAAGAGACCTGCTCCGGAGGCAAAGTTAATAACAGAACCCTTGGTCTCCTTCAGATAAGGATAGCAAGCCTTCATATAGTAGAATGCTGCATACAGACCGGAATATACCGCCAGATCAAACTGCTCGGTGGTATGATCTGCGATGGTTACGCCAGAAGCGGAAGCCTGCGCATTGTTGATCAGTACATCAATTCTGCCAAAAGTATCAATGGCCTGCTTCACCACATTCTGTACGATCGCTTCATTGTCCGAACCGGCGCTGACATCTGCCTGTACGGGAAGTACTTTGATCCCATACTTTTTCTCCAGTTCTTCCTTCGCGTCGGTCAGCTTCTGAACATTACGTCCGGTCAGCACCAGATTGGCACCTTCCTTTGCATAAGCGGTTGCAATACCGTAACCAATGGATCCGCACTCTCCGTTACTCAATACCGCTCTTCCTCCACCGGTGATGATTGCTGTCTTTCCTGTTAAAAATCCCATAAATAACCTCCCTTTCCAATCTGACGATCTGCTATTCTAAAATATACCATGCCTTCCGGAACATATGTCATTGATTTCTATTTATGATACAAGTCCATGTAAGCACTTACATTTATTATAGCACACTTGTCAGACTTTTCCACAACTTTTTTCACATATTCAGTATTTATTCCCACTACTTGAGAAAAATACTCACCAATATCCCCACGATTCCGCCAATAATCAGCGCAGCCGGCACACCGTAAGCATCTTTTTGCCAGCCGCTCCCACTCGATACGTGTGGGGTCATCTTCGTATGGCTCATGCTCTGATAGCAGAGGTAAATATGTTTCCAACGGCACAGGTAGCCCACCAGATTATAGATGCCATCCAGCAATATACCCAGTGCCAGAACGCACAGCATGGTATTTCTATCCCGGAACAGTTCCGCCAGCAGTCCAGCCAGCAGAATCAGTACCGGATAGACATAACGATCCAGATATGCCAGGACACACATCATTGTGACTGAACTGTGCTTTGGCTTCTTGTCAACGATCACTTCCGTACACCCCCAGCCGTTCTGCCTCCTGCAAGAACCGGATCTCGATCTCTCCCGGTGTATGCTCCGCCAGATCCGGTACGGAAAAAAGCGGCGGCACTGCTCTGTTCTCTTCGCCATGAAGCAATGTCTTCAGTTCCAGTTCCAGGATCTCATCATCGATCTGTTTCCAGCGGAGGTTCTCCTCTTCCGTCAGATCATCCAGTCCGAAATGCGTGAGGATCGTTCCCATAATCTTACTTTCGATCTCCAGATAATTGGTCAGATAGATTTTCACTGGGCGAATGATATCCGAAATATATCCCTCGCTGGCATCATGGAGCAGACAGGCGAGCTGCTGCCTCTCCGACCACCCTCTGGCTTTCGCTTCCGTAGCACAGTTGAGCGAATGCTGTCCCACCGAATAAAAATAGGTCAGCTGTCCACCGCCCCGGCACAGTAAGCTCAGCGCATGAGCGATATCCTCAATATATACATCCCCCGGTGTCATCTGCATGGGATCAAACTTTCTGCCAGAATATGTAGTCATGGTGTTCATAAGTGTCGCTCCTTATTTCTCCGCGCGGATCAGGTTCTTATAGAATCTGACAGCTCCGGGCAGACAGTTATACTCAATATTTTCGTTCAATCCATGCATCCCCTTCATCTGCTCCGGTCCATAGATCACCGGTGCAAAACGGATACAGCTCTTACAGATAGGCTGATAGAACTGTGCATCGGTCGCGCCTGTCATAACATAAGGGCTGGAAGGCAGTCCCGGGAAAGTATCTGCGATGGTCTGCTCCACCAGATGAAATGCTTCTCCGTGAATATCCACAGGCGGCGTATAATCATTGGCATGCAGCACTTCGGTCTCCAGACCGTATTTGTCTGCCACTTTTTTGATGATCTCCAGGCTCTCTTTCTCTCCCTGATGGGGAATAAAACGCATGTTGGCACCCACATAAGCCTCCTGGGGCAGCACATTATAGGCATCGGATCCCTTCTGTACCGTAAACGCTATCGTGGTCTTTAACATCGCTCCTGCCTGTGCACTGAGTGATGGCATCACCGCTTTTAATAAGGGGCCAAACAGCCACAGATTTCCAAATACCAGTTTCATTCCAAACCCGGCATAAGGCGCCAGTGCTGTGAACATGGCGGATACCTCCGGCAGCATCTTTTTCCGGAACGGTGAATGCGTCTCCACTTCATTGACGAATGCCGACAATCTGGCGATAGGGGTTCCCTTTACCGGTGTGCTGGCATGGCCGCCGTTGCTCCTTGCGGTAAATTTCACATCCGCCTTGCCTTTTCAAATACTCCCACCATGGCAAAATTACCGTGGATTCCACCGATGGGCTCCGTGATGATACCACCGCCCTCATCACATACCAGGAACAGTTCAATCCCCCTGCGCTGCAGCTCCGCTACGATCTTCGGTGCACCGTCCCCACCCCACTCTTCCGTACAGGAACTTGCCAGATAGACATCAGTGGGTGGTACGAAGCCCTCTGCCAACAATTCTTCCACTGCCTGGAAAAATGCCATCACAGAGCATTTGGTATCGGACGCGCCTCGCCCCCATACCTTTCCTTCCGCAATATCTCCGGAAAAAGGTGCATGGATCCACTCACCCTCCGCCGGCACTACGTCCTGATGGCTCATGAGCAGGATCGGCTTCTCAGAGCTTTTTCCCTTCCAGTAAAATAACAGGTTGCCGTCAATCTCTGTCTTTTCCAGTTTCTCATGTACCAAAGGAAACAATTCTTCCAACACTTTGTGGAACCCCAGGAACTTCTCCACCTCTGCCACATTGGCATGGGAGGTGGTATCATACTGGATCATTTTGGAAAGTTTCTGTGCCAGTGCCAGGGATTCCTCCTCCGGTTCCTCTGCCACGTAGGAAGAAGTCTTCCCAGGCATCAGTAAGGTACGGATCACCGCGATCAGTAACAACAATATAATTGCGATGATCACTGCCAGTAAAATGAAACCTATATATTTCATATTTCCTCTTTTCCGGGCGCTTCCTTCTATTACTCACATAACCTGACAGGTTTGGCCCTTTTTCCATTCATCTGTTTTCTGTTCGTATAGCCTTCTGACTATTCATCCCCGGTATTTGCCCTGTCGGGATCGCTTTTGTCTGTTCCGGGCTCTGCATATTCTTTTTCCGGAACATCAGATATGCCACACCGATGGCAATGGCACCGGACGGAACGATCATAAAGCTGGTAGAGCCGATCAGTGACGGCACCAGAATAAACAGCAGACTCATAAGGATCAGCGGCAATGCGGCGATCTTCATATTTTTGCGGTAATATTTATAAGCCATGGCTCCGAACAGCGCCGGAACCACATTTTCAAAGGCCGGCTGCAACACCTCACTCTGCAGCACGGGCTGCAGCGGCACCATCAACAACACGCCCAGTGCCAGAACGAGGATTGTCACCAGAGAAGATGTGGCGATGGAGATCGTGGAGATGATCTCATTTTCCGGGTTCCTGTCTTCGCTCCTACCATGTCTCTCGCATTGACCGCACAGGGGATCTTCATATTGATCAGGTTACCGGTGATAAATGCCAGGTATCCGCCGCCGGCTCCCAGCATCGGTGTGTAGATCAAAAACTCCGCGATGCTGCTGACCAGCCATACGATTCCCACAGAGAGAAACCCCTTGCCGACAGCCCCCAGATCCGGATACGCACCTAAAAGCTTACCGATGAGAAACGGTGCTCCCACTAACATTACTAATGTGACAATGCTGACTGTCCGTCCGATGATATGTGTTTTCTTCGTATAGATCTGCCAGGTATCCGAAGTCTGCCCGGTCTGCTCCTTTGTTGCTTCTACATTATTCAGTTCCTTATTATCTATTGTCATGCTATTCGTTTTCATATTAAGCTCCATTCCGCAGACGATTCCTTCCGTTGGAGGAATTGCGAATCAAATTTTAAGGTTGTCACGTCAGCCTTTACAGCAATCCCACCAGTACGGCTGCTGTCATGCCGATGATCATGCTTCCGGCAATGGAAAAGCTGTCCACCCAGGCTTTTCCTTTTTTCTCAATGAGGTATACAAATCCTGCCATCACCAGTGCCGATACCGCCATTACCACTAACGGAATGTAATCTCCGTGAAACGTAAACAATCCGTTCTCCGATACAAAACCGCCGAGATATCTTCCGATGTAGGTGCTGACCAGTCCGATGAACATGGCAGTCATTGCCAGATCTCCGAAGCCCGGCTTGCCGGATTTTTTATTCGAGGTCAGCTTCTGTGTATATTTTTATTCAGGAAAATGGACAATGTCATTCCCCAGATAATGCAGATACTCATGAGCAGTGCAATCGTGGAAAATGCCTGCGGTGTCATTTCCGCAGCAGACAATGTATCCATTCCCACCTGCTCCGCTGCTGCCTGTGCCACCTGGGTCTCATAATGCAGGGCACCGATCACGGATAATCGAAGCCACGGCCAGGGCGTTCCCAGACTTCCCGACAGGGCGATGACACCTAACAGAATCCCCACACTGGGCAACAGGGAAAAGGTCGCACTGGAGATAATCGTACGCTTCATTTTCGTGGTATCCATACCGAGTGCCTGCCCGGCGCAGTAAGCCCTCACCAGAAAAATCACACAGACCACCGCCACAAAAGCAATGATGCCTCCACAGATCAGGTACATCGGTACACTGTTTAACTGGCTTAAGATTGACATGTCTCTTCCTCCTTCAGAATCTCTCTGATTTTATCTTCCTGTAAATGCTCTCCGATGACGATCAGCACCTCCTGCCCCACTGCGATGGGTTCTAATGTTCTGCTGTCATGGGTTGCATTTAATTCCATCCATTGTCCGTCCTTATTTTTCACAAAACCCTTAATACGGAATACTTCCCCACAGGACTTGTCGGCAAACAGCCTGGGGACCGCCCGCTCCAGAGCTTCCGAGGTAATCTTCTCTTCCATAAAAAATAAGGAATCAAATGTCTGGTCGTTTTCCAGATCCATTTTCCGATAACTTTCCAGACGATAACCGCATTTGGATACTTCCTCTAAATCTTCTTTTGTCAGATCCGTGAGATTTTTCTGTAAAATATCTTTCTCAGGGTCGATTCTCCGGTCGCAGCGGATCTGTTCCAGTGCCCGGTTGAGATGTGCCACCGTGTCCTCACACTGTTCCCTGGTGGCTGCATCCGCATGGCTCAGGATCACTTTTCCGGCATTGGCAGCCTCCGATGCCAGCAGATAGTCCGCCTGCTGTGAAAGATTATTCTCCAGTCTTGCATCCAGTATGGCGATGACATTGCCGATCTCGTACCATTGGTCCAGCGGCTCCTCCCGCAGCACATCAAAAAATTCATCTACATCGTAGATTCCAGACGGCTCCACCAGTACTCTGTCGTAACCGCACATCCGCATGGAAATCAGCTTCGTGCGGAAACGTCTTCTGTGGCTCTCCGCATCACATCCTCCGGCGATCATTTCCAGTTCACACTGGTCTCCCCGCAGTTCATGGAGCATCAGCATATCCACGTTGATGGCACCGAAATCATTTTCCAGAATGCCGATATGCAGTCCCTGATCCATCAGGTACTCTGCGTATTTTTCAGAAAAGTGGTCTTTCCGGATCCCAAAGCCCGTGATCGATCGATCATTACCATATATCGTCTTTCCTCTCTGTTTCATTGATTTGCATAGTGATCACTTCTATAATTCTTTCTCATAACACCAGTAGGAATGTCCGAAAAGCTCACATTCCCCTGCTGTGGTAAAATGCAATTTTTCATAAGAACGCAGGGCTTTCACGTTGTCCTTTGCCACTAATATGTGTGCCGCCTTATAACCCTGTGATTTCAATTCCGCCATAGCTTCCCGCAACAGATCCTGGCAATACCGCGATTCTGATATTCTGCTGCCACTCCCAGTCTGGACAGTTCTGCCACCGGGGTAAGGTCCTCTGACCAACAGGACAGTGCCTCCACTTCCGGGTCATCGTCTATGGAGATTGTGCCTATTAAGCGTCCCGAGGGCTTCTCCCGCAGACAGAACAGTGCATCCCTGGACAGGTCAAATTCCACTTCCCGTTCCGTTGGATAATTTTCTGTCCAGACACAATATTCGGTTCCGATCAGTGACTGGTATAATTGCAGAATTTCTTCCGCTTCTTCTCGTTTTGCCTTGCGAAATTCCATTTTATCATTCATGCTGTCCTATCCTCCGTTTACACCTTCAGTGTCTTCAAATATTCCTTCTGCTCCGGTGTGATCCGGTAACTTTCCCGTGCTTTTTGTATGGTCTTATTATGCGTCCATGGATTCAGGCGCTTCTCTTCGATATAGCTGACGGCAGCATCCCACTGTTTTGCCAGTGCCGTGGCATAGAACCAGGCAATCATCATGTTCACATAATATTCTTCGGAATGCACCGCTGCCGGGATCTCCAGATATTCCACCCGGAAATCCTCATCCAAGAAATGCGTCATCAGCATTTCCATTCCAAAACGGCAGGTGTAGGGGTGGTCCGAAGCTGCCCATTCTTTTATTTTTTTGATTAATCTGTCTCTGTTTTTCTTAAACACCTTCGGAGAAAAAATATCACACACTGCCCAGTTATCCACATGGGGCAGGAAACGTTCCACCTCTTTTACACAGGTGTCGTAATCTTTTATCTCCGCCACCAGCAAGGCATGCAGAATATTCTCATCGTAATAAGTATGCGGCAGTTGCATCAAAAACGCTGCACTCTCCGGATCCTTGGCATATTCTTTTGCTAGCTTCCGTATAGCCGGCGTGCGGACGCCAATAATCGTCTCCGCCGGGATCGTCGGGATCAGCTTGCTCTGAAAATCACGGTAACCTTTATCTTGCACTTGAAACAATAATCCCTGTGCTTTCATACAATTCTCTCCCCAATTCCTGCTTTTCTGTTTATTGTAACACAAGCTATATGTATATGCAAAACAGTCATGCATGTAACTGGAAAGTTAGTTTGGTGTAAATAGTCCAAAAACGATGAATTCCGTACAAAAAAAGTTCCTAAATCAGGAATTTTTGTACGGAATTTCTTTATTTTGCTTATGTAGCGAAAATAGAGACTTTTTACATATCAAAATTTCATATTTTTGTATTTTTTTCGCAGAAATTGGCGTTTTAAATACAAACAGAACTCCCGGAGTAGCAGAAGGTCCTCAGGCAGATGTCTGTCGGAGCGTGTTGATATTTTCTTAAGCAGTGGTGAGCCATCAGGGTGGAGCAAACACGATGTTTGCGACAGGCGGCCGGCGACATGGATGTCGCCTAGAGCCGTGCCCGTTCGGATGAGATACACTTTATCCACTGCTTTAGAAAATTCACACTCGGAGACCGATATCTGCCTGAGGGCTTTCTGCCGCTTCGGGAGTTCGTCTGGTCTAAGGCTCCCTCCGCTACGAACCATGCCTATTCATAAGATTGTCAGCAAAGAACGCTGTCAATCTTATTTCATAGACGGCTGTCGCCGTATAAAAATAGAGTGAACCAGCCTCGCTTGTGCGCAAGCGCCCATCGAGGTGTTCCACTCTATTTTTGCATGGCTCGTAGCTAGGCTAACTTTCTATTTACAATACCTTTGCCCCATTCACGGTCAGCTTAAAGGATGCCTCCAACACTTCCGCTGCGCGCTTACACATCATCATACGTCCAAGGAATATCTCAAAATACTCATACATGCTGCAGATCTTCGGATCAATCTGCAGATTCAGTGAAATCACTCTCTTCTCCACATTGATCTTAAGCTTTGTATCCGTAACCGCATAATTGACGCGGTCATGTTTATCGAAGGTTGCCTTATTCTTCTCCCGGACTCTGCTCCTGCGGACATCGGTCTTATCTGCAATGATCAGCGCCGCTGAGATGGGATCGGTAGCACCGCCGGTAGATTCGTCATGCAATCCGATAGCGGACACGATCTGCACCCGGTCCTCCAGGGGCAGATCTGTCTTCTTCAGAATGTCATTTGCAAGCAACGCCCCGTACTCTGCATGATGGCTGCGATTCACCGCATTTCCGATATCGTGCATGAATCCGGCGATCTTCACAAGTTCAATATCTTTTTCCGGATACCCAAATTTTTTCAGAATCTCTGCTGCCCGCTCTGCCACCAGTCCCGAATGCGCCTCCGAATGATCGGTGAATCCCATGGCACCCAGATTCGCATTTCCTTTTTTAATAAATGTCAGCACTTCTTCATTTTTTCTGATTTCACTATATGTCATTCTTCTACTTCTTTCCTTCCATCCTGTGTTAATTCCTGTGTTTTTATATACATCTTATTTCGTGTTCATTGTACCATCCGCCTGCAAATTCGTGCTACGATACGCTACATCCTGTTTCGCAGTTACTTTTTTCTCCAAGGCGCATTATATGTTACCAAAACTGTTGCAGCAACACTATCCCGGGCAGGTAAACAACATGTAATATCTGGGTAAACAAGCCGGATATAAGCTGACAGGCATTCACATTTTCTTCTTTTCAGTTTTCATCTATGAGAGTATAATAAAACACAGAAAGCATTTGGAGATTTTGTTCCAGAGAGGAGACCACAATGAAATTAAAAGAATTACAGGACGCTATGATCGCTGCCATGAAGGCAAAGGATAAATTCAGAAAGGATGCCATCTCCGCACTGGTATCCGCTGTAAAGAAAAAAGGAATCGACAACGGCTGCCGTGACAACATTCCCGATGAGATGGCCAACGAAGCCATCTTAAAAGAGATCAAATCCGTGAAGGAGCAGATCGATACCTGCCCCGCAGACCGTACCGAGCTGCTGGAAGAATACAAGAAGCGCTATGAGATCATGAGTGAATTTGCTCCAAAGATGCTCTCCGCTGAGGAAGTCAAGGCAATTCTAGAAGAGAAATTCGCAGATGTTCTGGCTACGAAAAATAAGGGTCAGATCATGAAGGCAGTTATGGGCGAGCTGAAGGGCAAGGCTGACGGCAAGGTCATCAATCAGGTCGTTGCTGAACTGACCAAATAAAATGTGCGGTCATTATCAGCGAGCAAACACCACCCTGTATCTTAAGATATAATGAGCGCAAGTGAGCCAATATGCTTGCATAATTGGCGAACGGCGAATTTGATCATGATCGTTGCGAAGCAACAGTAAGCACCGTAGGTGCGAATCATGATATTATATGCAAAAGCATAAATTTGCGGATTTTGAAATCCATCAACAAACGGCTTCCGGGAGATCTCCGAAAGCCGTTTGTTATCTAAAGCATTATTCCACTACTACCGTACCGTCTTCTTTTACGGTAATATTCATGTCATCCTTCACATATTCCAGGAACTCTTCCCCCAGGCTGTCAATAACAGGCATCTGCACATTGTCAAGCCACACATCTGCCAAAATAGCTCCGGCTGCTGCCAGGGAATCAATAGGTTCGGAAAACAGCATACATGCCGGCTGCCTGTTCATGGAGCAGGCACAGTAAAGTACCAGTCCGCCGGTGGTAGATCCTATGGTCGTCGGCAGGCAAAGGGCTTTGCCCGCCATCTGTTTACCATAGAGGTCGGGGTTATTCTGATCTCCGCAGGTTGCTTTTTTATCGCCGAACTGCAATGCCTTCTGGAAAGATGCCAGTGTGTTCAGACCCCCGTGAGATACCAGTGCCTTGGCTGTTACGGTTCCGGAGGCTACGATTCTTCCTTTAAATTCTTTCATTTGTCCGCTCCTCCCTTCGTGATCTGCTCTAAGATCTCAGCATCGGTATAATATCTTGCGCTGGTGTAGGTCCGCAGCTTGTTGCTGGAAGTAATGACCGGCATCTTCTCGCTGAGAGGATTGTTCATATACATTAACGGGCAGATATAGGAAGTAATGACTCCCGTTGCCTTTAACGTCTCCGCATAAGGAGTCTCCTGAAATTTTTTCAGTACCGCGGGTGCCGCCGTGAATACGGTAGGAATACATACTCTGGTTCTACCGGCTTCTTTCAGGCTCTGAGAGACTTTTTCCGTCCAGTCGATGAGCTGCTGTAAACTCATATGGGGACATCCCATGAAACACAGCTTCGGTTTGGCATCCTTCTTTTTCCAGATCACCGGATAGCTCTCATAGACCCTCTGAAGTTCCGCATCATCTACCACATAGACCTTTGCATTCTCCGCGATCAGATCTTTTCCGTATTTTACAGCCTCCGGAGTGATATTTTCCACATGGTACAGACCTACCGCACCGTTGGAAGCAGTCGCTGCGCCGAAATCCTTCAGATAGGTTTTCGCTGCATCATCCAGCTCACCGCCCAGCCATTTGTCCAGTCCTACGATATAGGGAACATCCGCCATGACTTTCATACCAATGGCAGATCCAAGCAGCTGTGCTTCCGGCTTCTTCGTTGTCTCGATCTTCACGATCCAGGTGGCTTTTCTGCCCTCATCCGTTAACAGACCGAAACGGGGCACATAGCCCACTACCGAACCCATGAGGTCAATGATACCGGAATTACGATTGCATCTTGCTCCCAATACGGAGTTGGCATAGACCACTGCAGAAGATTCAGACCATGACAGCACCTCTCCCATGGCCGGGGTATTTCCCACTTCATCCATGTAACAGGTGCAGGTATATGCATCTTTTTCCATGATGCCCAGCTGGGTCAGCTGTTTCTCGTAGTCATCCTGCTTGGAGTACATGAAATTCTTGAACACAAAATCCTGTAAAAAAGAGCTTGGCACATTGGGATCCAGTGGTCTCGGATCGGCGGAAAATTTCTGTTTGGATACATTGCCGGATTCGATCAGCTGATTCATCAGTTCATACACCGGCGCCAGTGCTTTCAATCCGAAAGAGGTTACCAGATGGTTGTATTTACTGGTCACAGGCACCATACCGTCCGCACCGAACAGCTCGCCGTAGCGCACCAGCGTCTGCATGACCTTCGCCAGGGTCGCTCCCTGTTTTCCATCATATATTTCCTGTTGTTCTTTTGTTAAGTTCATTGATTTCCCTCCCCTTAAATCTTCATGGCAACTTCATAAGCGCGCCATACGACACTTCGCAGATTGCCTACACCGTCACAGTCACCTACCAGGCTGACATTGCTGCCCTTCGGTGCCAGTGGATTGGGAATGTATCCTGCGGAGCTGATCACACTGTCACAGGGAATCGTGATCTCTTTTCCGGAAGCATCCTTGCATACGATGCTGTCATCCTTTACTTCCTGCAGCGTAGTTTCCAGATATACGGGCACTTTCTTCCAGGCGAACCACTCTCTCAGATAAGAGCTGTTGGCCAGGCATACTCCGGTCTGGGCGATGAGATCGTTTTTCATCTCTACGATTACAGGCTGTTTGCCCTGCAGCGCCAGTTCATAAGCAATCTCACAGCCGGTGAGTCCACCGCCGATGACGGCAACCTTTTCTCCTACGGGAGTACCGGTAAGGTATTCGCATGCTTCAACCATCTTCTCATAACCGGGCACTTTTCTCAGTACTCTGGGCACTGCACCGGTAGCGATGATCACGGGAGCACCGGCAAACGGAGCGATGCTCTCCACTTTTTCATTGTAATGAATCTCGATTCCCAAATCTGCCATCTGCTTCCGATACCAGGTCAGCAGATCCCGCAGTTTTCCCTTGTAGCTTTCCGCGCTGGCGGCAATAAAGGTTCCGCCCAGGTGATCTGTCTGCTCGTGAATCACCGGCTCATGTCCCCGCAGCTTCAGTACTCTGGCAGCCTCCATGCCGCCGATACCTCCACCGATAATATGTACCTTCTTCGGGCTGGTGGTCGGGACGATCTTGTGCTTCTCCCACTGCATGGTCTCGGCATTTACCGCACAGCGTGCCAGATGCAGGGAATCGGATAATGCCTGATCATTTGGAACTCCCTTATAGTGACACATGTTGAAGCAGCCGTTGTGGCACAGAATACAGGGACGGATGTCGTCCTCCTTATCATTCATCAGCTTGGTCACCCATTCCTGGTCTGCCAGGAACTGTCTGGCGAATCCGGCACCGTCGATTCTTCCGTCTGCAATGGCCGCCGCAGCCGTCTCCGGATCCATACGTCCGGCGCATACCACAGGGATATCCACGAATTTGCGGATATGCGCAACATCCTCCAGATTGCAGTTTTCCGGCATATAGATAGGGGGATGTGCCCAGTACCAGGCATCGTAAGTGCCGTTATCGCAGTTTAACATATCGTAACCGGCATCCTGCAGATACTTCGCTGCTTTTTCGGATTCTGCCATATCACGGCCTGCTTCTGTGAAGCTTTCTCCAGGAAGAGCTCCCTCACGGAACCCCTTGGTCTTGGATTCCACGCTGTACCTAAGAGACACAGGGAAATCCTGCCCGCAGACTTTCTTGATCTCTTTTACGATCTCTACAGCAAAACGATATCTGTTTTCAAAAGATCCACCATATTCATCGGTTCGCTGATTCACATATTTTAAAGTAAACTGGTCCAGCAGATAGCCTTCATGTACCGCATGGATCTCCACACCGTCCACACCGGCATCCTTTAATAATTTTGCTGTCTTGCCGAATGCAGTGATGAACTCCTGAATCTCCTCCACGGTCATCTCCCGGGAAGGAACTTTATCTGACCAGCGGTTCGGAGACGGGCTGGGTGCGGCTGTAATCTTGTCGAGATCCATAAAAGGTTTCGCCAGTACCCGCAATGCCTTATTGGTGTACAGGGTCTCCATCATTTCACTGATGGTAAATGATCTGCCGAAACCTGCCGTCAGCTGGATGAACAGCTTTGCCCCTGTCTTGTGGAACTCCGGCATCCACTTTGCCAGATCCTCATACATTTTTTTCTTCTTATATAGCCACTGTCCGTACATAGGATTGTATACCGGCTGACATCCCGGAAGCACCAGACCGCAATTATTTTTCGCTACCTCCAGAATAAATTTCGCACCATCCTTGTCAAAATGGTTCACTTCCATCCATCCCAACAGGTTTGTGCCACCCATGGATGTCAGAACAATGCGGTTCTTAATCTCGCAGTTTCCGATCTTCCACGGCGTAAACAACGGTTCCAACTGTTGTTTCATTGTAACTCCTCCTTTGCCTTCTCTCTTGCTTACCCCATTACACAATCTTATAATAACACATTTTAATAGTATTCCCCTGATAACTCATTCCCTGGAATAAAATTCTTCACCGGTTTCCAGACAAATGCCCTGCATGAACCAGAATGTACTGCTATCCATTTAACGACCGTTCTGCATACGCTTCAAAATTTCAGAACATCATTTCGTTCTTCTCCTGTAAACTTCCCTCATGTTTTGTTGCGTTGTCAACAACTTCTTTATTGTAACAAACATGTTACAGTTTGTCTACTCTGCCTTCCAGAGATCTCCCCATATGGAATCACACAAATTGACACAGTATTCTCTGGAAAACTCCGGATCCTGCGAAACGATCTCATTTTCCTCTGCCAGTTCTTCCGGATAATCCTCCAGAAAATATGTTGTCACACCTTCGGGACCGGAAGCCACATGACTGATCATCGGTTTCACCCCATAGTCTGCGATCTCCACCTCTCCATGATCTTTTTCGTAATCGTTACCTCTGCCATGCCGCCCACCATGCGGTTAGCGACTCCCTCTCCGGTGCCGGAGGTCCAGTTCACGAAATTTCCCAGCGAATAATACACAAGCATTTCATGCTCGCTCGCTTCATCTGTCACCCATTCTATGGGTTCAATGACATGCGGGTGGGTACCAGGATCAGATCCGCACCGTTTTCCGCGAATATCTTGGTCCATTTCTCCTGCGAAGCATCTGATGTCAGCCTGTACTCCGTTCCCCAGTGCGGACATACGATGGTGAAATCCGCCAGTTCCTCTGCCCTCTGAATATCTGCCGCCACCTGTTCCTCATTCAAAAGATCCACGCATAGGGCATATCCGCCGGCAGAGAAATTCCGTTGGTTCCGTAAGTGTAGTTCAGGACTGCAATCCGCATGTCTCCCAACTCAATGATCGCAGGGTCTGCACCGCAGGAAGTGGAGGTATCCGCAGTATCATGAATGCCAAGAACAGTGATCTGCGGGTATTCGTCCCTCCAGTACTCCGCACAGTTTACCAAGCCCGCACGTCCCTTGTCCATAGCATGGTTCGTGGCATGACAGATGACATCGAATCCTGCTCCCACCAGTGAATCGCAGAGACTGTAATCCGCATTGAAGCAGGGATACCCGGAGATTCCAAGATCCGCACCGCCTATGATCACCTCCTGGTTCACCAGGGCTAGATCTGCCGCCGCGATCTCCTCTTTTGTGTTGGAAAACAGCGAATCATAGTCGTAACTTCCATCCGGCTGCAGACAGCTTTCCTCCACCGGAGTGTGAAGCAGTACATCCCCTACCATGATGATTTTGTACTCTGAGGTGGCTTCCGGCGGTTGATCAGTAGATGGCTGGATTGCATCCTGCGTTCCTGTTTCTATTACAATAGTTCCTGTTGTACTGACAATATTTTCATTCGTTACTGTATTGTCCTCAGACACCATCTCAGTCTTCGCACAGCCGAACAATAAAAAAAAGTTCCCTATACAAATATAAAACATTATTGTTTTTCTTAAAGTCAAAAATCTTCTATCTGCCATTTTTCTACCTTTTCACTGATTTTTCTGTATTTTTTTCTTCTTACTATGTCCCATTATAACATACCTATGATTTCGGGGTCAAAAGCCCCCGACTTTGATGCCTACGGATTGCTCCGTGCTATGCACTCCCACGTCTCCGCTCCGCTTCGGTCCGTGCTAAACATGTGCCACTGGCACATAGCACCCTACCCTCTATTCGCATATCGTGGGATTATCAGCATATATGATCAGAAACTGTTTGATTATATGGGATTGATTTGCTTCCTTTTTCAGACATCTTTTATGTACTAAATATTTGATTGATGAGATTTTCCACACTCATTGTGTTTAGACTGTATTTTTCTGATTCAAATGTATATATAATGTCTCTACCTTGTATAAACCCATTCTTGGCGTAAATGTCTATTTTTTTCATAGCTTTCTGACAGTAAATCGGATCTGTCATCATTCCCAAATGCTCCCATAAAATCGTTTTACGATCTGCTAACCGCAGGCATGTAAAATCCGGATATATCATTCCCAATCCCTTTAGGTTTATAGGACATTCATACTTGTATGGGATATTTTTATGGTACAACATATCTGCAATGATCTTTTCTGACTTTGATCTGACTCTTTCTTTCTTTTCTGTGTAGATTTCCGCCTGTCCTTCTGCAAAATCTTTACCTGAATATATTTTTGCTGACCACTGATTCACATATTCCTTATCCGATATTATCCTCGCATCCACCATTTTTTTCCTAGATGGACTCATTCTGTCATAGACACTATATAGTTCTTCTACCTGTACTATTTCTTGTTTTTCATATTTTTTAATAATATTTTGTATATTCTTTAATTGCTTTTCTACCTCTGACAGCAATTTTTCATCATAATTTCGTTGTGCAAGCTTACCTGCCAATTCAAAATCAGATTTTCGCAGATATTTTCCATTTGGATAGGATGTTCTAGTTTCAGCAGAGTCCAAATAATATTGCTCAACTCCTCTGCAGTTAATTATTTTCAGATTGCCTAAAGGTGCATTCTGTATACTCGTTTCCAAATTTTGTTTCAAATCCCTTAGCCAATGTTCTCTTTTTAGCAATTGTTCATATAGAAAGTCCTTTATAGCCTTTTCCTCCCGTTGTACATTTTTTTCATTTATTGCTTTTCATTTAATCTGTATTTTTCTCTTTCTCGCATGTATTCTCTTGCCTCTGGCACATACCTATTTCATCTTTTTTCTGTTTCCGCATGTATTCCTTTGCCTCTGGCACATACCTATTTCATCTTTTTCCTTATTTCGCATGTATTCCTTTGCTTCTGGCACATACCTATTTCATCTTTTTTCTGTTTCCGCATGTATTTCTTTACTTCTGGCACATACCTATTTCATCTTTTTTCTTATTTCGCATGTATTCCTTTGCTTCTGGCACATACCTAATCCATAATTCTCCCCTCCCTCGCATGTATTTTACACGTTGCTCCTCATATATTTCCTATACATGTATAATTTTCACAAACTAACCTCTAAAAAAATAATGTTATTAAAGTAATAATTGAAATAAATATCTTGAAATATCCGACACAGAGCTGTGTCATTAAATGGTTAAAAAAAACTGATCTTTGAATTAATTTTTGAATTATTATTCTGCGTTACTATTCTGCGTTATTGTAAAATGGGAAGTACAAGTACTTCCCCAGAATAAGAGCTATATACTATCTATCAAAGATTACTCGATGATGGTAGCAACACGGCCGGAACCAACGGTTCTACCACCCTCACGCTTCGTTGGATATAAAATCCTATTACTTTTAGGTGTATTTCAGGCACTTTTTATCTGTATTATTCCAAATATGCCCTCTTATTTGAGGTTTTGAAATTTTTTAGAACCATAGTAGAACCACGCATGTACAAACTAATGTTTATTCATCCACTGGTAAATCTTGCTGAAAAATATCTAATGCTGGTCCCATGTTCTCAAATTCTTTTAATCTTTGTATATACTCCTCCTTCATTTCAGTGATACCTACCTTTACAGTTCGTGATGCTTCATCTACCCAACAAGAAGAAACAAAATTTAATTCTTTATTAAGAATGGCCTGCGAAATATTATCACGAAGTGTATCAAGATAAGCTAATGAATTCTCACCATTTTCCCCTCGTGAATCCAGCTTCATACTACTTAGCCCTTGCGTGGATGGTTCGCCATCATCAATGTAATAAAAAGACCCTTCAAGATTCTCTTTATCCATACAGTAGTTGTAAATGTTTTGCACACGCTCCCAGATCTGTTCATCGAAATATACATCGCTTCGCTGAGAAATCATGCTTTCTACATGAGTTCGCAAATCGGTATAGAATAGTTCTGTTACATTGAAGCAAATATATTTTTCATCTTCGTATACCTTGTACTGCTCCATTTCAGCAAATGTCAGAAGTTGCCCACGGATAAATGCGTAATCTTCAGAACTTTGAATGGAATCCACTTCATATGTCATGATATAGACCAACGGAACATCTACACCACCATCAAATTCTCCCCTGTGCTGAGGAACATAGGCACTCAACACCAATGCCTTTTCATCTAAAGTAGAACCAATCGGCAGATTGTATCCATCAATGGGTTTATGGTGTTCGCCAGTAAGCCAATGCTGTTTATCTGCCGGAACTGTTTCGTCAAAAATAACCCCGGGGTTCAACATATCGACAAGAAGATGTGGTGCAACGGAAGGAACAACATTCCCATCCAGATCGTTGAGAAGCTGCGCACAATCGGACAGGTATTCCTCGTTCCTCGCTTGCCACTCAAGCGGGTCAGCAATGTAGGTATCAAAATAGTGCTGGAGTTTTTCTGTAACTTTAGATACAGACACTTTATCTGCTTCAACGGGATTTATTGGGGTGGGTTCCTGTATAGGAGTAATGATAGGCTCGGTAAATTCGATACTGCACATCCAATCCTGCCCAAACAGGAAATTATTATTGGTCAACACAAAATAGTAATGGTCATCAACCAGCGGCTGTTCTAATACAGAAAAATCATATGCGGCAGATAGGTCAATGGTCATCGTGCCGCTGGTATTTGCTTTAATTTCCGTATTCTCAAAGATGATGTTGTCGGACAGTGGGGCAATTTCTTCACTGGTAGACCAGCGCATCAGTTTGAGTTGTTTTTGAAAATTCAAATCTTTATCAGATTTGTTTTCAACTTGGATAGACACAATTCCATTTCCTTCATAGGTAGAAGAGAGGCTTAGATCGTCACCCGACAGTGAAGAAAACAAGCTTGCTGCGAATGCCGTCATAGTGAAGCTACATACCAACACAGCGGCAATTACCACATATTTTTTAATCGGATAACGCCATACAGGAGCGCTCTCCAATTCAACTCCGGTTTTTTCTTCAAAAATATTTTTTATATTTTGCAAATTAGATTTGCGAAATGAGTTCATGTTATTCCTCCTATTCAATTCGAAAGCGCTTCACGCAATTTCTGTTTTGTTTGATACAGGCGATTATTCACCTGCTTCACACTCAAGTTCAGCGCAAGAGCAATTTCTTTTGGCTTCTGTTCGTAATAGTATCGTCGCACCAGAATTTCACGGTCAGGTTCTCCGAGTGCATTAACTGCTGCAATAAGCACTCTCCGAGTTTCTTCTTGAATCATATCGTCAACAATACCGAGGTCACTAACAAGAATAGTGCTTTCTAATGAAATTGTGCGTGTCTTTGCAATTTCTCGGCAACGGTCAATGGCTTTTGTTCGAGCAATAATGGAGAGCCATGATTTTAACTTGCCTCGAGAGGGATTGAATTTATGAGGATTTTCCCATAAGTAGATAAATGTATCAGCAACACATTCCTCTATGTCTTGAACAGAGCCAATATTATTTAGAACCTTTCCTATAATAGACCACAGAAGTTTAGAGTATTTGTCGATAGTCTCATTGATTGCACCCTCACTTCTGTTTCTAATTGCAATTATAATTTTTTCGTCATTCAACAATGTCACCTCTTTCCATGTAGATTAACCGGTCATATATAGTACGGAAAAAGCACAAAAACACTTAAATTTTTTGTGAAAGGTATTTTATCCTGAAATCGTATTCATTTTATCTTACCTCATCCGATAATTCAAACTTGGGAATGACGAAGTAAAACCTGTCAAACTTGGACTCAAGCAAGTGAAAAGAGAGAACTTGTATGCATGATGTGTACAAGCTCCCCCTTGGAGTTAGCTATAAATCAATTCATTTATGATAATTTCTTCTGCACGGTTCCGGATACTATTCATAGCTCCCAGCCATGCCATTTGGTCAGTAGCTTTCAATTCCTCTGTCACGCCCTCAGATGCTTTCATCTGCTCCACCAACCGTTCCATCATCTGATAACATTCCTCATCCGTCTGGTGCAGATATTCATTGAATTCTCCACTTAGTAACAGTTCCAGATACAATGCTCGGTGATGTTCTTTCAGATACTCTGCTCTCATTCTTCCGTATCTGCCAATTTCATAATGCGTTCCCTCCGGGAGCCGGAGATCTGGGTAATACAGACCATCCTCTCCCAAAGTGTAACTGATTTCGTTTTCTCCTACAATGTGCTTTTCCAATACTTCTGTTTTCTTAATTTTATCTGTCATATCCATCAATCTCCTTTATCTGCTCATTCTGTTCTGGTAGCTTCTCTGCAGTCGGTTCTGCTCTGCCTGTAACCGTTCCACTTCTTTCATGCTGTCAATAATACCCTGCACCTTATCTGTACCGACATACTGCTTCACTCGTTCCAAATCCTCTGCTTTCTCCTGCAAATGCTCCATTGTGCTATTCTGCTCCTTGATTTTATTCTTGTACCATGCGATGTCATCTTCCTGCTGATTTACCTTTTCAGTCAGTTTTCTAACCTGCTCCATCAGACCAACACACTTGATTGTCAGGCTTTTTACAATCTCCTTTAACCTTGTAATCAATGGTAGTGCCACCTTTTCACGATAGGCTTTTGCCGACTGCACCACTCCCGGCTCCGGAAGCTGCCATTGTCTGTCCTCGTCATAGGCTCTCACATTACGCTCCAGAGCGACCTTAGAACCTGCCATAGCTTCCAGTTCTTTTTGAAGCTTCTGTTGTTGCTTTTCTAATTCCCGATTGCCGGACAACCGCCTTTCCTTTTCCAGCTCCAAATCCTCATTCTCGAAAATCAACTGACTGTTTTTTGCCAACAAACTGTTATAACTCTGCTTTGTATCTACATACGTTTTTTCCAGTTCTGCATTATCTGCCTTGATTTCCTCGTTCCGTCTTTGAAACTTATCGCCCATCTCTGCCAATTCTTCCACACGAGCAAACTGATTGTCTACCATTTTACTTGCTGTCTGCAATGCCCGTTCTGATTGTGCAAGCTGACTGTCAAGCTCCGCAACCTCTTTTGCTCTCTCCTGCTTCTCATAATCCAACACCGAAAGATGTTTTTTGTGCGTACCCTTCTGCAGCCATTCGACACCATACCGCTCCATGACTGCCGCAAGTTCCTTTTTCTCCGATTCTATCCACTGATTCCATTCCGTTGCTCCTCTGGTGCCTCCCTCAAATCCCTGCGCTGCTAATGCTCCCTTTAATGAAACTCTGGTATCAAGTCCTCGCTTGCTCCCGGTAATAACAGGGACAAAATCAATGTGAATATGCGGCGTTTCCTCATCCATGTGCAGATGTGCCGAGAATACATGAAGATTCGGATTCCGGCTTTGAAAGTCTGCCATGAAATCCGAAAGTATCTGCTTTGCCAACTGCCCCTCCTCACTCCGCACATTCATATCGTCCTTATTGCCTATCTGGAAAATCACTTCATGGAACAGCTTTTCCTGCTTCCCCTGCCGGATTTTCTCATAATAGTTATCAATCTTTCTGTCACTCCGCTTCTGCTTCGCATTGTACCTTTCCAGAGCTTCGTCAAACAGTTCATGATACACTGCCTTTATATCCTTGTGACAAAATTCCACATTGTCCCGGCTCCTTTCTTTATCTACATTCTTTGCTGAAAATGCTCTTGTATTGTGATTCACAGAGCCTTTCCCCATCATTCCGCTAATCGTTCTCTCCAATAAAAACCACCTCTCATCTTCTTTTTATCTGTATCTTTTAGTGCCGATAGGCACAGGCTTTGTTACTTTCGTCGAAAGTAACGCAAAAGCACTTTTGACAGCTACCGCCATCAAAAATGCAACCTGACAAGTCAGGTTTTGCGCCCTGCCGGGAGCTTTTATGCCTGCGGCAGTTGTGCCCGTTCCGGTCACTTCATCATCGCTGCCACCGCACCATTTTTTCCCTTAACCGTATCCTACGGGTGCGTGCCACGCTCCCGTTTTATTCGTCTAAGGAAATTACCATCGGAAGCTGTCCGGCACACCTCGCCTGTCCAGATATTCCCTGCGTGCCTTTTCCTTTTCTTCCTCTGTCGGTGCAGTTTTATACTGCGTATACAGCTCTCTCATTACCAGAGCATCCATCTTTTTCTCTAATGCCTTAGCTATCTCCGGCTCCGTTTCTTCCTGCCCTATGAGAAAATATCTCACGAGCAAAAAGAACAATTCCTGCGAAATCTGCACATTCTTCATTTCAATCCACCAATCCTTTCTGCAAGACCGCAACAACGCAATGTCTATATATTTTGCAACCTTGCAATGTTCAAGACCGCATTTCTGTATACTCTGCATTGTTGCGTTCTTCCCTTATTCCAGCTTTACTTTATCCAGTTCCCAGTACCATGCGTTGTTGATTTTCCTTGTCTGGACACCCAACTCTTTCTTTGCGTTTTCCAGTGTCCGTTTGGAAATCCCCAGCTCATTTGCCCGGTCAAATATCTCATTACTCAGAACCGCACTCTGTGTTTCTGCAAGCTCCCTTAACATCTGCTTTGCCTGCTCCATTTTATTTGCCTTTGGTGTAATTCCGCCAAGCACCTCGTCCACCGTAATCTCATAATCTCCAAGCCACTTGAACCCTTCCTCTGATAAGGCAAATGCCTTCGGGTGCCCGAATGCCGCAAGGTTATTTTTTATCTGGACAACAGCTCTGGTATTCGGTTCTCCCTCTACCCGTCCGACCAGTAATACGCTTCTTGCCACTGCAAAGAAATCTATGGAACCCATGCCCCGGTATGCCGCTTTATTGCCGGAAGCCTTATTCATATGACCGATAAGGATAATTGCACACTTTGTTTTCTCTGCCAATGCTCCTAATTTCTTTGTCATATCCCTTGCTTCGTTCGCCCGGTTCATATCCATGCCACCGCCCAAATATGCCTGTATCGGGTCTAAAATCAAGAGCCTTGCACCAGTCCTTACAATCGCTTGTTCCAATCGTTCATCTACCATAGACAGCGATTTGTCGCTCTCATCAATAACAATAATTCTCTCACAGTCTGCCCCTGCAAGTTCCAGTCTCGGTTTTACCGTATCTGCAAGACCATCTTCCGCAGTCTGGTATATTACATTGACCGGCTCTGTGACCTTCATATTTTCATCCAGTGCTTCGCCCTTTGACAGCTTTGCTGCCAGATTCAACACCATTGTTGTCTTTCCATCCCCCGGATCACCTTGGATAATTGTCAGCTTTCCATAAGGAATGAACGGATACCACAGCCACTCAATCTCCTGCGACTGTACCTCCGACATTCTAATCATCTTTAACTTAATCTTCTGTTCTGTCATCTTTTCCTCCAAATTTCATTTAGTGATTGCTACCGGAGAAAACCTCTGCTATACTTGTCTTGTGAATACATAGGATAACAGAGGTTTATCCGGTTATCTTAAGTCCTGACAGTTGCCGCTGTTGGGACTTTTTCAGTTCTCTGTTGATTCAGCATATCAGCCACCTGCCTCTGCTGATTCGGGTACAAGTGCCCATAAGTGTTCAATGTGATTTTTATATCCCTATGCCCTAACCGCTCTTTAATAATGAGTGGCTGCACTCCCTGATTGATAAGATAAGCAACATGACTGTGTCGAATATCATGAACTCTGATTTTCTTAACCCCAGTCTTTTCACAGTTATGCTTCAACTTGTGCTGTACTGCCTCTGCCACTATCGGAAATATCCTCTCATCATCTGGCAGTTCATAGAGCTTATCCACATAATCCTTTATCTCCTGTGTCAGAAATTGCGGAATATCAATCACTCTGACCGATTGCTCCGTTTTAGGTGTAGTAATAACATCTTTTCTTTCTGTCCGGTAATAGGTTTTGCTAATACTGATTCTGTTTTCCGTAAAATCAATGTCTGACTTTGTAAGGGCAAGCATTTCTCCAATTCTACACCCCGTCCAAAAGAGTATTTCAAAGATAAGATAGTATCTGCTTCCCGGTTCCATCGTCTGTATGAACTTTTGGTACTCATCTACTGTCCAGAAATCCAGACTTCTGTTATCCGAGCTTCCCATACGCTTAACTTTTTACAAGGATTTGTGTGTAAATCGTAAATTCGTGAAGCGTGAGTGAATAAGCTAGTTAGCTGATTTTGTATCATTCTTAAGTAGGCTTCCGAAAATCCTTTGGTCTGCATTTCATTCTGCCACTGAATAATCTGCCCTGCAGTTATCTCACTCATCATCTGATTACCAAAATACGGAATGATGTGTTGCTCCATCATATATCGTTTGTTCTTCATGGTGCGTTCCTTCAGCTCATTCTGCTTATCTTCAAAATAAACTTCCATAAATTCACTTAGCTTCATATCCATACTTCTGCTGTTATTCAATTTCTTCTGTCGCTCATACTCAAGAGCCTCTCGCTTTGTCTCAAAACCTCTTTTTCTTCGCTTTTCTTTTCACCCTGGCATTTGTTTCAAACCATTGGGCTGTCCATTTCTTAGTGTCTTTTCTTTGTATGCCATACTGCTCTCCTTTCCTATCCTACTGATAATTCGTAGCCATACATTTTTTCGCCCAATACGCTCTTGGAATTCTTCCAGCCATTGTGATATATCCTTGCGAAGCCAACTCTTCATTCATGCTTTTTACCAGCTTGTACGCATGAGATTTGGAACAATTCAATTCTCGGGCTACATCATCGGCACTCATCATATATTGATAATTCGCCATACATTCGTCCTCCCTTCTATACTTTGAATCTCGTTACATTTCTAGTATTTGTTTTGTGTATGATTTTCGTACATTCATATTATCACTACACATTTCCCTTGTCAAGATTTCGTAATTATATTTTTACGATATTCGTATATGCTATTTTTGAAAATTATTCTTTTATGTCTTTCGTATTTGTGCTATGATAATAATTATATTTATGCAATTCGTAAATTTTAAATTTATGAAAACAGGAGGTTTCAATGGGAGACGGTAAGAAACTGAAAGAAATATTAGACAGTAAAGGCACGAATGTCCGCCAGATTGCAAAAGCAACTGGTATCAGTGCCACAACACTTTATTCAATTATTCAAAAGGATTCTAATATCCGATTTGACTTTGCACTTAGACTGGCAAATGAATTAGAAATTGACGTGAATGAGATATGCTCTGCCAGTCCCTTTTCGGGTGCAATCACAGAAGAAGAAATATATCCTACATTACCGAATGGATTGAATGGCGCTCTTGACGGAAATCGGGTAAAACGTATTTAAAAAATTCCATGTACCCGCTTATGTATCTTTTCGGGAAAAACAGTATGCCTGATGTGGATAATTTGCTGACTTCCTTTTACCAGTTGGATGATGAAGCTAGGAAAGAAGTGGTGGAAACGATACAATTCAAGCTGCAGTATCACAGAGATCCCGAACGGGCAGAACAGATTAAACAGATTAAGGGATGGTAAAAATAACTCCAGTGAATCGTTGAATTCACTGGAGTTATTGCCTAATGATCAATATCCTGTCTTTTGACAATCTTCAAGTAGTTTCTCTTTAAATCATTTACTGAGCCAAAGAATATTTGCTCTGATTTCGAAAAGGAATGATTCTGTATTTTAGCTTTAACAGTTCAAAGTGCATATCATATCAGCCACCTGAAACAACCTATAATCCGATGGTTTTACTTTTCGAAACTCCACTCTTGGCAAAATGCATTAAACAAGGTCGATAATATTTTGTTTAACTCTACTTGTCCATTATCATAGTATATTTTAACCAAGTCGAACGAAAGCAAGAAGTCATAGTGCTCCCTAATAAAACAGATATTTGCTTTGAAAGTTTACCCGTTGCTTCAACAATATCTTCAATATGCTTTTTCTCTATATGGAAAGCTTTATATTTTACCCCACTCTGTCTCATAAACGTAACCATCTTATTAAATATCTTTCTACGTTCTATATAATCCATTTCAGAGTATTCTTCCTCTTTTCGAATAATAGGGCCTGTATGTATACAATGATTTTCTAATCCCAAAAGTGATAATTCTCTATTTAAATATTCCATTGGCTCTTGAATGGATGCTTCTTGTTCATGAAATACCATTGTAACTATATACCAAGGAGAATGATAATCATATTCACCAAAATCCCCAGACTCATCAATAAAAATACTTAGTTCTTTCATATAGCGCCTTCTTACTTCAAATTCTGTAAAAAAAATGGCGGGTATATACCCGCCAATAATGGGGAACCTCCCCATCCGCTGATGGACCCGGGTCTTTCGACCAGCCCAAACTGTAATGCATTACAGCTTTATTCTATGCACATTATATCACGTCTATTCATAATTTTCAAGGTCAATCTCATGCTTTCTGTTTGGTAATTTAAGCTTTCCGAAATATTATACCATAATATCTCCGAATATATCAAAAATCGACATCTGTCCATCTGACTTTTTTTGTGACATATAATTCCATATAGTTTTATCTAACACACTTTCACCCACTTCTAATACAGATGCAGTCTTTCGCAATATTCTACTTGCTTCCTTATAATCGGCTGTCAAAACACCTGCTATTTCAAGAAATTGAAACATATGCCTGTCAATCGGAATCGCTTGCTGACCAGATAGTAATTTCATATAATCAATAGTCTTTCTTCCTACTCCATTAATTTCTAATAAGCTCTCCGCATTCCCATCATCCAAAATCCACTCCGCCAAATCATCTTCTGTATTTATATTACAATTATACAAATACAAAGCCAAATTACAGATTGTGTTTTGCTTTCTTTTATTTTTCCATTGTATTATTTCCTCAATTGGTATTGTCTGAAATAGTATTATAAAATCACATGTTGTCCTATAATCCGAATATTTGCTCAGAATATTATAAACTCTTGGATACACCACACTTTTGTAATTCATTCCTGCTTGCAATACTGAATCTGTCAATGTTGCTGCCATATTATAATATGGTGTTCTTTGTGTAATTTCAGCATAATTATGGGGAATTCTTTCCAAAAGGTCTATAACCTTTTGAACTGAGTTATCTATATTATCCATTAATCTTTTCCTCTAGTATATTATTTATCGCATTAATGCGATCAACACAGTTTGGACACGCTCCACATGGCATATCTGAATTTACCTGACATGAATACGTTATCTCAATAGGAGCATTTAGTTCTAATCCTAACTTTGCCACCTCTGTTTTTGTCATTTCACGAAATGGCATATTAATCCTAATAGAGCCATATTCATATAACAAACTTTCCAATTTTGTAAAAAATTCCATAGAACAATCTATCTCTTTTGCATGGTTGCTATTAATAAATGCGGTATACACATCTTTTATTCCCATAGATTGCGCATATGCAGATGCCAATGAAATAAACAAAATATTTCTATACGGGAGATACATATCCTCTGCCACAACATTATCTTCCCACAAATTGGCTTCTATTATCATTCTCGAATTTGATTCCTTATAAACATCACCAATTTTTATAACACGCACATTATCTACATATTCTTCAGGAAGTACTTGTAAAAGTGTTTGATATTCCTTATCCTTACAGTGTTGACCGTAATCAATAAATAAAATTACTACATTTTTATTTTCTTTAGCAAGCTTATATGCCAAAACGGTAGAATCCATTCCACCAGAAGCAAGCAAAAGACAATCAAAATTATTCTCCATTTTTCACCATCCTACTAACCACAGTAAATACTGCATCAATTACTTGACTCTTCGTCTTGCAATAATATGTACATGAATTCTTTAAAAACATATTATCCAGTTTGAGATACGGATCATAAAGTATTATTGGTTTTCCATTTGCTTGATAATTCCCGATTTCTACCAACGTTCCTTGGTCGTTGTAGAGTAATGTTGCTATCATTATCTTGCATTCCGATAACAATTCCATATCTTTAGCAAATATAGCACGTTCTTCATTCATGTCCATCTCTTTATTCACTTGTCCATTTTCTTGGATTGGTCTCCGAGGTTTAAAATTATGATATAAAAGAGAATCCTCTAAAATATCCAATTTCTCTGTATCTACATAATCAAAATCTGGAGCTGCCATATAAATTGGATAGTTTACTCTTTCATTCCATGGAACTCTTATTCCTTCCATTTCAACAAAATCTTCAATATTCTGAACAATGAGCTCTACATTTTCTTTAAATTTTTCTTGTTGAATTGTTTGTGCATATAAACTTGACATCCACGCTGCAAATGCCATATTACCTGCAATATTAGTTCCAACCATTTCAGACATAAATGCTATATCATATACATCTCCTACTCCCACAGAATGAATAATCTCTCCGATATGAGCAGGTGCCTCATAACTTGTTTTTTCCTTGAAATCATAAAGCCATGAACCACCTCTATTTTCCTTTATTAATAACTGACTGACATTCTTTTTGTCAAAATATTTTATTAAATTATCATAACTAATTTCTTTAAAAAACTCTTCAAATGAGGTGGATGATGTCGATAAGAATACAGTCTGAATTTTTATTGTATCTAAATCCAAAATATCATCACAGTCATAATTCATATCTATATGAATTTTTCCTTCATAATTTGAAAGGTTACTTAAAATTCCTGCATTCCCATACCTTCCCGGAAAGATAATTATATCTGTCGGATCGAAATCGTCTAATACCTGCATAAATGGTAACATGCTGACATATTCTGCTTGCCTACCTAATATGTTCTCATATAGCTGATTACCACTCTCATCCGACTGACCAATTAACATTACGTTGGGTGCCTTATCCACTTTACCTAAACGAAATATACTACTTGCTCTTAACACATCAATCCCAAACTTTTCAACATCCTTTACAAGATAATCTGGTGCATAATATGCCAATGCATATTCTATATTCAGCGCATCACAACTTCTTGCGGCATGAAAAATCCCGCCAAGTCTTGATGTACTGTATCCATTCTCTATAATATCAAGATGCTGGTCTACATATACCTCTCCAATTATCAATATTTTTCTGTTATGCATACAAATTTACCACAATAAAAGGAACAGGTGATAATCCAGACGACTTAATTTCTCCTGAATATCTTTTTCCCTTTTTTATACACAAATTCAAATAGTTATAAGATACTGGCAGATTTCCAATAACCTCTTGAGTACTGGACAAAACAACAGCCAATCTCTTGTTAACTAACTGCATTGATAATTCAACTGCTTGTCCAGTGGAAGGCACATCTTTATGATTCTGAAAATATTCTGATATAGCCACATCCTCCAATAGAATATTTTCAATAGCTAATGGACATTCATCGCCTCCATTATTTCCTCCTCTAACAATTGAACCTGCTCCACCACCACGATACGTTCCAAACATTCCATTACCAGAAGACCCCATAATACACCTCCGTAAAATATGATATTGTTATTTTACATCTCCGTTGCATTTTTGAACAGTCGGAACATATGGTCTATTCCATTACAGTTGTAGTATTTACTTTAAAATTTACTTGCGTAGTTTTTGGCACTGTTTTGGCACCGCTGACTACACTTTCACTGTTACACAGACGTAAAAAGGCTCCCGAGGAAAACCTCGGAAGCCTTTTAAATACTAGTTTTGTGAACAATCACTCGAAATTACTCAATGATGGTAGCTACACGGCCAGAACCTACGGTTCTACCACCTTCACGGATAGCGAAGGTAAGACCCTGCTCCATAGCGATAGGATGGATCAGTTCGATGGTCATTTCTACGTTATCACCAGGCATGCACATCTCAACACCAGCGGGCAGTTCGCAAACGCCGGTAACGTCGGTGGTTCTGAAGTAGAACTGAGGACGATAGTTGTTGAAGAAAGGAGTATGACGTCCACCTTCATCCTTGGTCAGAACGTAAACCTGAGCGGTAAACTTTCTGTGGCAGGTAACAGTACCGGGCTTAGCCAGAACCTGTCCTCTTTCGATCTCAGTTCTCTGGATACCACGAAGCAGAGCACCGATGTTATCACCAGCCTGAGCCTCATCCAGTAACTTACGGAACATTTCGATACCGGTTACAACAGTCTTCTTGGTCTCTTCCTTGATACCAACGATTTCAACTTCATCATTCAGATGCAGAACACCACGCTCTACACGACCGGTAGCAACGGTACCACGACCGGTAATGGTGAATACGTCCTCGACGGGCATCAGGAAAGGCTTATCAGTATCACGCTGAGGATCAGGGATATAAGAATCTACAGTATCCATCAGTTCCATGATCTTGTCGCCCCACTCGCTGCTGGGATCTTCCAGAGCCTTCAGAGCGGAACCCTTGATGATAGGGCAGTCATTGAAGTCGTACTCTTCCAGCTGCTCGGTTACTTCCATCTCAACCAGCTCGATCAGCTCGGGATCGTCAACCATATCACACTTGTTCAGGAATACGATGATGTAAGGAACGCCTACCTGACGGGACAGAAGGATGTGCTCCTTGGTCTGAGCCATAACACCATCAGTAGCAGCTACAACGAGGATAGCACCATCCATCTGTGCAGCACCGGTGATCATGTTCTTAACGTAGTCAGCATGGCCCGGGCAGTCAACGTGTGCATAGTGTCTCTTCTCGGTCTGGTACTCGATGTGAGCGGTAGAAATGGTGATACCACGCTCTCTCTCTTCGGGAGCCTTATCGATGTTATCGAAGTCAACCTTCTCGTTACCAGGTACTCTCTCGGAAAGAACCTTGGAGATTGCAGCGGTCAGAGTAGTTTTACCATGGTCAACGTGACCGATGGTACCAATGTTACAATGGGGCTTTGTTCTGTCAAATTTAGCTTTAGCCATTATTTAAGTCCTCCTTAAAATAATTAAACAGTTTCGTAGTTTTATTTTTTTAACTCGCTACCTCTGATTATATTAAATAATCAGAGGTTTTTCAAGTTATTTTTATTGATTTAGCGCTTATTTTGCTTTTGCAGCAAGAACCTTTTCCTGAACGTTCTTAGGAACGGGCTCATACTTTTCGAAGAACATGGAGTAGTTACCACGACCCTGGGTCTTGGAACGCAGGTCTGTGGAGTAACCGAACATCTCAGCAAGGGGAACGAAAGCCTTAACCATCTTACCACCGCCGATGTCTTCCATACCTTCTACACGACCACGACGGGAGTTCAGGTCACCGATTACATCGCCCATGTATTCCTCGGGCATGGTAACCTCAACCTTCATGATCGGCTCAAGCAGTACAGGAGCTGCCTTCTGCATTGCTTCCTTGAATGCCATGGAACCTGCAATGTGGAATGCCATCTCGGAGGAATCGACCTCATGATAGGATCCATCATATACATTCGCATGAACACCCAGTACAGGGAATCCACCCAAGATACCAGCCTGAGCTGCTTCCTGAATACCTTCACCTACTGCGGGGATGTATTCCTTAGGAATGGAACCACCAACTACAGTAGATTCGAATAACAGAGTAGGAGGATCGTTGATCAGAATGTTTGCCTTAGGATCAAATTCAAACTTCTCACAGTTAGCCTCCAGGGGCTCAAACTTAACTTTACAATGTCCATACTGTCCACGACCACCGGACTGCTTAGCATACTTGGAATCCACTTCGACAGCCTTGGTAAACGCTTCCTTATAAGCAACCTGAGGAGCACCTACGTTAGCTTCTACATGGAACTCACGAAGCAGACGGTCAACGATGATCTCCAGATGCAACTCACCCATACCGGCGATGATGGTCTGACCGGTTTCCTGATTGGTATGAGCACGGAAAGTAGGATCTTCTTCTGCCAGTTTTGCAAGAGCTTCACCCATCTTGCCCTGACCGGCTTTGGTCTTAGGCTCGATAGCCAGCTCGATAACGGGCTCAGGGAACTCCATGGACTCAAGGATTACAGGATGCTGCTCATCACAGATGGTATCACCGGTAGTGGTGAACTTGAAACCAACTGCTGCTGCGATGTCACCGGAGTAAACCTTTTCCAGCTCTGCACGCTTGTTAGCATGCATCTGAAGGATACGTCCTACACGTTCCTTCTTGTCCTTAGTAGCATTGAGTACATAAGAACCGGAATTCAGAGTACCGGAATATACACGGAAGTAAGCAAGCTTACCTACGAACGGGTCAGTCATGATCTTGAATGCAAGTGCGGCGAAAGGCTCTTCATCGGAAGACTTTCTCTCTACTTCATTACCGTCAAGGTCAACACCCTTAATAGCCGGTACATCCAGAGGAGAAGGCATATACTCGATAATAGCATCCAGAAGCTTCTGAACACCCTTATTTCTGTAAGCAGTACCGCAGCATACGGGAACGGCTCTGCACTCACAGGTAGCTTTTCTCAAAGCAGCCTTCATCTCTTCAACGGAAGGAATTTCACCTTCCAGATACATCATTGTCAGATCATCATCCAGCTCACAAACCTTTTCAATGAGCTCGTCATGATATAAAGCAGCCTCATCAGCCATATCTCCAAGATCATCGGTAACAGTGATATCGTCACCCTTCTCATCATTGTAGATATATGCTTTCATCTCGAACAGATCGATGATTCCCTTGAATTCATCTTCCTTACCGATAGGCAGCTGAAGGCAGATTGCATTCTTGCCAAGTCTGGTACGGATCTGATCTACTGCTGCGTAGAAGTTTGCACCAAGGATATCCATCTTATTGATGAATGCCATACGAGGTACATTGTAGGTATCAGCCTGACGCCATACGTTCTCGGACTGAGGCTCTACACCACCCTTTGCACAGAAGACACCAACGGCGCCATCCAGTACACGAAGGGAACGCTCAACTTCAACGGTGAAGTCTACGTGACCCGGGGTATCAATAATGTTGATACGATGCTCCAGAGCACCGGGCATGGGTTTGGTCTCTTTTTCCAGAGTCCAGTGACAGGTCGTAGCTGCAGATGTAATGGTAATACCTCTCTCCTGCTCCTGAGCCATCCAGTCCATGGTAGCAGTACCTTCGTGAGTATCACCGATCTTGTAGTTAACACCTGTGTAATACAGAATACGCTCGGTAGTAGTGGTCTTACCGGCATCGATATGAGCCATAATTCCGATATTTCTGGTTCTCTCTAACGGATATTCTCTTCCAGCCAAGTTTTTTCCCTCCTACTAGAATCTGTAATGAGCAAAAGCCTTGTTTGCCTCTGCCATCTTGTGCATGTCTTCTTTTCTCTTAACTGCAGATCCGGTATTGTTGGCTGCGTCAAGAATTTCGTTAGCAAGTCTGTCTTCCATGGTCTTCTCACTTCTCTTACGAGAGAACATGGTCAACCAACGAAGGCCCAGAGCCTGACGTCTCTCAGGTCTGACCTCGATAGGTACCTGATAGGTAGCACCACCGATACGTCTTGCTTTTACTTCCAGAACAGGCATGATGTTGTTCATAGCCTCTTCGAATACTTCCAGAGCAGGCTTGCCGCTCTTCTCTTCAACCTTAGCAAATGCTCCGTATACGATCTTCTGGGCTACACCCTTCTTGCCATCCAGCATGATGTTGTTGACAAGCTTGGTAACCACTTTGTTGTTGTATAAAGGATCTGCTAATACATCTCTTTTCTGAATATGTCCTTTACGTGGCACGGTTCTTCCCTCCTTAACAAATTGTTCTCGTGAGATCCGTTATCTCGGCATCAAAGATGCCTCGATGTCGGCTGTTCGCCGACCAATCCCTCCATAAAAAGTTCGCTCGTAAGCAAGCTTACGCTCTCTTTTCATGTCGGTCTTGTCTTCTCACTAGTTACGTTAAATCATCGGTACTCACATGTGTTTCCCCAAGTGTTCGCGCTGTTATATCTGTATCACAGAATTCCAACACTTTTCTTAGTTTCGTTTTTGTGGTACAAAGATGTCTCGCTGACATCTCCAAAAATCCTCGCGGATTTTCATCGAACTCTCGGTCCGATGTTCAAAACGCCCCGGATACTACTTATTTCTTAGCATCCTTAGGTCTCTTAGCGCCGTACTTGGAACGAGCCTGTTTTCTGTTAGCGACACCGGCGGTATCAAGGGTACCACGGATGATGTGGTATCTGGTACCGGGCAGGTCCTTAACACGACCACCACGGATCAAAACAACGCTGTGCTCCTGCAGATTGTGACCTTCACCGGGAATGTAGCTGGTAACTTCGATTCCGTTGGAAAGACGTACTCTGGCGATCTTTCTAAGAGCAGAGTTAGGCTTTTTAGGAGTTGCTGTCTTAACAGCGGTACATACACCACGCTTCTGGGGAGCAGAAACGTCTGTTGCTTTCTTGTGAAGAGAGTTGTAACCCTTCTGGAGAGCAGGTGCAGTAGACTTCTTAACAGAAGTCTGACGTCCTTTTCTTACTAACTGGTTAAATGTTGGCATTCTGTTTCACCTCTTTCTTAATAGTATAATAGACGCACCTTTTCTGGCACGCTTTAACAGTATACTTGTTCCGACTTCCGTTGTCAACAGGTTTTTCGTGAAATTTACAGGGTTTTTCATGACTTTTTCATATATTATAAGTCGAGTAGGCTGGCTCCTACTCGATTTGTATACTTTGTACACCATCTCGCTTAAAAGCTCGATGATGTACATTCGCCAAAATGGGAGCCGTACCGTTTCCGATACCGCTCCCTGAAGTATTTCCCGTTATTTTCCTGCTTACACAAAGTCTGTTTACAGGATTTCTTTCAGATATCTCTCTAACGCATCCTGCCAGGAGGGAAGCCTTACGAATCCGTTCTCTGTCAGCTTGGCTTTGCTCATGCGGCTGTTCTCCGGTCGCTTGGCTTTCGTCGGATACTCGGAAGCCGGTACAGGAGCCACATCCACTTTCATGCCAGCCTGGCGGAATATCTCGCAGGCAAATTCATACCAGTTACAGATACCTTCGTTGGTAGCATGATAGATACCGTATTTATCCGTCAGGATCATATCCACCAGAAGCCTTGCCAGATCATAAGTATAGGTAGGAGATCCGAACTGGTCATTCACCACTGTGAGATGATCATGGGTCTTGCCCAGATTCAGCATGGTCTTGATGAAGTTCTTGCCGTTGACTCCGAATACCCAGGAGATTCTTACGATAAAATATTTCTCCAGTGTCTTCTGTACTGCCAGTTCTCCTTCGTATTTGGTCTGTCCGTATACATTCAGCGGATGACGCTCGTCCTCTGGCTCCCAGGGTCTGGTGCCCTCGCCGTCAAACACATAATCGGTACTGATATAGACCATCTTGCAGTCCAGCTTCTTGCAGACATTCGCAATGTTCTGTGTGCCGTCCGCATTGACCTTACGGCAGATTTCCACGTTATCCTCCGCTGCATCCACTGCGGTATAGGCTGCACAGTGTACCACAGCGTCCGGTGCCGCCTCTTCGATCACCTTTTCCACGCTGGCCGCATCTGTGATATCCATCTCCTGAATATCCACGCCGACAGCCTCAATTCCGCACTTTGTCAACTCATTTACCACATCATATCCCAACTGGCCTTTTACGCCTGTTACCAAGACTTTCATAGATTGCCTTCCTTTTCTTTCCTATGCTTGTGGCACAGGTCTCTGAACCGGCCACATACATGATTATAACATTCCCGGCAGACATCAGCAACGAAATACTTCACTTTTATAAATCTGGTGTAAAAAATCCGGGGATGATCCCGGATCTTTCTGATTAAATTTAAACAGTCATATAGCTTTGCGCTGCCCGCCGGATATCCTCGACAATTCCTTCTGCCTTTTTATCCTCCAGTTCGGTTACCTGCTTTCTAAGCTTCCACCAGTTCCAGCCGGGATGTGCATTTTCCTGCAATTCTATGATTCTTTTCTGGTATTTTCTGCATAATATAAAATAAATCACCAAGAGTAATAAAACACCAATGCCCAGCATTCCGGCTACTGTGTCACCGTAATATCCACTCTTTGCTGCCTGTGCAAGCGGTGTCGCTTCATCTTCAATTTGTACGATTCGATAACCTGTCAAAATCACAGGTATGGAATATAGCATGCCGCTCATCTCGACCGCCTCCGTTATTTCTTAGTCTCTATCTATAAAGACTACTTATCCATGAAAAACGGCTCACATTTTTCGATATTTTTTTCAGGAATTCCTACCGGTCTGCTTCCGGAAATTTTTATCGCATAAATTTACTTTTTATGTGAAATCCGATATAATGGTGATATAGATTTTCACACGGCTATTTGTGCTGCAGGCGTCACAAAGCAGCCCTTATCGCAGAATCAAATTTGAAATTTGATTCGCGATTTCTCCGACGGAAGGAATCGTCTGCAGAATGGAGATTATTATGAAAAAAATTTTCATACGACATATTTTTGCTGTAAGTATATTGTCCTGTTGTCTGTTATTCGGAGGATGCAGTCAGAATTCTGACAGAGAGGATACATCCTCCGCCACGACTGCTTCCACCTCCCCGTCTGAGACTGTTGCCGCCCAGCCTGCCGATGTTTCCCCGGATTCCGATTCGTCTGCCATAGAATCCACTTCGGAGGATACCAGGGCACTCACTCTGTCAGTAGTCAATATGTGCGGCATCGAAATCGGTATGGTAGCGGTCATTGATCCCGTGACCGGGGAACAGGTAAATATGGATTCCCTGTCGGATCAGGAATCGATCTCTATGGAAGCAGACTGGCCCTCCTCTGTCAATGAGTTCCAATGGGCTCTCTACAATACTGACGGTGAATTATGCGTTGAGGGGACAACCGATATCAGCAGTGCCCAGGCCACAGTGACTCTTCTTCTGACCGGAGACGGTAATCTGGAAAAGTTGAAGAGCTCTTCGAGTAATCCGCTTTCCAAGGTCTAAAACGACATCCACCGGGAAAATCCCAATGGATGTCTTTTTGTTATCTTTATTCTTCGATATCTCCTGCATTTTCTGCCTGAGCCTTCAGCTTCTTCTCATTGTGCTTCTTGTACATTTCATATCCGGTTGCACCGAGGATCAGAATGATCAGCCACCACCACCAGGACATCTTTGCCTGTTCGCTCTCTACGGCAACATCTGCCAGGGGAACAGCCTCTTCTTCGATATTTACGGCTTCCTTGGTCTCTTCCTTATCGGAACCTGCCTGAACGGTTTCCTGTGTATTTGCAGGAGCTGCTTCTGCAAGAGGTGCTGCTTCGTCAGCGATCTGTACAACGGGTGCTGCTGCCTGGTTCTGTGCCACTACGGTTGCCTGTGCTGCGGGTGCTGCTGCCAGTGCAACAGGTGTAACAACTGTTGCTGCCTCTCCGGCGCCGCCTTCCTCTGTATCACCAGCACCCCGGTCTCACCTTCTCCACCTGCAGGTGTTCCGGGTGTAGGTGCAGGAGTCAGACGATCGATCACCTTATCCAGCTCTCCGCCTGCCTCATCCAGGCTGCCCAGAATCTCCTTCAGAGTATCTTCTGCATCCTTTTTGTTGTGTTCAGCCACGGCCAGCTTTCCTTCCAGTTCCTTCAGAGCTCCAAGGTTACTGGTTCTGTTACTCTTCAGAGCTTCGATCTCTGCCTTCAGCTCATTGACCTTAGCCTGCGCTGTTTCCACGTCTTTCTCTGCGTCCTGTGCATCCTGTAACAGCTTCTGATACTTTTGGGTCAGAGCCTTGGCATCATCTACAAACTTACGATATTCAGTATCCTTCTGGGTCAGTTTGATGTTGCCTTGAATGTAATTCAGGTTCTGGATGATCTGGCCGGTCAGCACTTCTGCATTTGCATAAGTCTCAGTTCTGACAGCAGTATTGGTTGTGGTCTCTCCGGTTTTCTCCAGATAATCAATCTCATAGGAATAGCTGGTATGAGCAATGGTATCGGTATCTGTAGTCTTCACATTGTACACACCGGTTGCGCCGCTTGCTTTTGCCTGTGCCAGTGCTGCATCCTGTACCGCATTCTGTGCCTCCGCTGCGGTGGTCTTCTCATCGGTCTTGACGCTGACACCTGCCACATAGCGGATGGTTGCCTTGCCGAACTTCCAGTCATCCCAGTTGGCACTTACAAAAATACCACCGTCTGCCTCGACTGCCTTTCTGGCTGCATCTTCCAGCTTCTTGTTCGTAGCTTCTCCCTTACCAAACAGGGCTTTGATATCATTCCAAAGAGAACCGAAGGTACTCTGATCGACAGTTTTCTTGGTAACCTTTGCGTAGGTTGCGGATACAGTGCCGGATACGAGGAAGTCGGAATCATCATACCAGTGATCTTCTGTATAGCCGGTTACCTTAAGATCACTGCTTACACCGATCAGGTATAAGTCGTCATCATCGTTAATCTTATTGCTTAACGCCTTCTCCTGCTCTTTCGTAACCTTTGCTACTGCTTCTTCCTCTGTTCTTACACCATAATCCGTCTTTTTATCTGTATGCTTCCATTCAACCTCTTCATCCTTCACATTCACAGTCTTCGTAAAGGTAGGAATGTAGGTTCCGTTACCGGTATAAGTATAATCCGTTTTTTCTGTTCCTGTAACGGTTACATCCTTGCCGGCAGCGTCCTTCAAATCCTTTTCCTTTGCAGCAGCTGCAGCATCTCTCTCTGCCTCTGTCTGATACTGTTCGGTAGAAGTGAATTTTGCATCGGTATAGGTGATGGTGGTCACATCAGCGGTCACGGTCTTGATCAGGTTGCCGTTCTCATCCAGTTTCCAGGATTCCTTCTCGGTAGCCTCATTTACATCAGTATCAACCTCGCCGTTTTCGGTCTTCTGGTTATTGTCAGAAATAATGATACTCTCGGTTCCGTCGTTCTTGATCACTTTCTTTCCATCTACTGCAATAATGGTTCCGTCTTTCAGACCTTTTTCCACTTCGGAAACAGTGATAGTATCCCCATTTTCCTTCACATACTGATCCGGATTGGTCTCCTGCGCCGTCTTCCAGTTTACTTCCTCAATTCGCTTCTCAAAGATCACGATATTGTCCTTGGAAGTCTGTTTGTCATCCATCACATAGTTGTAAAACTTTGTCTGCTTATTACCATTCTCATCGGTATAGGTTACTTCAAAATAATTCTTGGTATTATTGTCTTCACCCTGTCTGCGGACAACCTTAATATCATCGGCAGTGATCTTCTGTACCTCGGGCAGATAGTAGTTCTGCATAATGGAAATGAAAAGCTTATCCTCATTTTTCCAGTTAAGTCCCTGATCTCCCTGTGTCAGAGCTTCCTTATCTGCAATATCCATGGCACCTGCTGCGGAGGTATCCACTGCGCTCTTGGCAGCTTCCAGAGCCTTTGCCAGTGCTTCTGCATTTGTCTTCGCTGCTTCCAGTTCAGCAGCTGCTGCCGCAGCGTTAGCATCTGCACTGTTTACAGCCTCCTCATAAGCCTTTTCATAATCTGCCACCTTCTGTGCTGCCTCTTCATAAGCTGTCTTTGCGGTATTGTACTCCCCAAGCTTTGCATCGAAATCAGCCTGTGCCTGATCCACGGTAGTCTTTACTTCTTCATAGGCAGCATTGGCATCGGTGATAGAAGCAGCACCCTTGATATTCTCGATCTGTCCATTTACCTTATTCTGGGCAGCCTGCATGGCATCCTTCGCGTCTGCCGCAGTCTGTCCTGCATTTGCCGCAGCATCAGCTGCCTTATTCAGTTCTGCGTCGGACAGCTTGTCATTGGCTTCCGCAACCCCCAGCGCAGTATCTGCATTCTCTACGGCAGACTCTGCATCCTTCAGGGATGAGCCGTCTTCAACAGTCTTATCCTCTACTTTGGCATTGGCATCCAGAATGTCCTGAGACAGATCCTTTCCCTCGGCATCCTTCACATCTCCGGCTGCCACCTTGTCAACCACTTCCGCCTTCACATCGGCGGCACTCTTTTCGGCGCCCTCTACAGCCTTGTCAGCATCTTTTGCGGCTGCTTCCGCCTGATCGCATACACCGGCTTCCGGTGTCACTGTAATGTTCTTATCCTCGTTTCCTTCGGAAGAATTCCCCTCTCCTTCTGCTGCCAGTGCAGTCAACGGTGAAGATGCCATCAGCATTGCGGAAATGCCGATCGCCATAGCACGAATCACTTTTTCGTTCTTACTGTTTTTTCTCATATGATTTTTCCTCTCCATTCTATTTTTCAACAATATGTTCAAATAAATACTGCAGCACCTCCGGCGTGAACTTCTTTGCCGAAATAGCTACTTTGAAGCTTCCGTCTTCCAGTGCTTCCTGCCTGGTGACATCCGCATACATGATCATCGTATCCGCTACGATTATGATGTCTTTCCCCTTAAGATCAGGAGATCCGGCCGGCATCGTAAAAGCTATGCCCAGTGGGCTGACATTGCATGTTTCGACAAAAATGCTCTCTCCCGAATCACATACTACGATAACGCTCTTAGCCTGATAGCCAACACGGTCGATCCGTCTTCGTTCTTCCATGTCCCCTTTTGCTCCTTTCTTCCAGAGATGCCTGTTAAAACGCCCCTTTTATTCTGTCTTATCTATTAAGACTTTCCGTCTCAGAAAAAAGGTTCAGAAAAACAGAAATATTTTTCTATTTTTTTACATTTTTTTCAAAACATTGTATTCTTAGCATTTTTCCCATCCCTTTTCCTTACACTCACCTCCATGGCCAGCAGATCCGCAAGCAGGATCATCCCTCCCAGCACCGCCGCCAACGGTTCTCTCCACCATCCATATCCAAACAATACCACGGCACCGGTCATTCCTACCCAGTTCACCCGGGTTCCATGCATCTTCATTCCACCTCTTCTGCCTCTCTTTCTAATACGCATCCGCATGCTTTAACAACACTGTCACCGTCTTGCACAAAATCCGGATATCCTCCATCAGTGACCAGTTATCAATATATTCCACATCCAGCTCCACGATCTTTTCGAAATCCGTCACCAGACTCCTGCCGTTCACCTGCCACATGCCCGTCAAGCCCGGCTTGATACTGATCCGCCGCCACTGCCTTGTGCCGTATTTCTCCACCTCGTCCGGGGTCGGCGGTCTCGTTCCCACCAGACTCATGGAACCTCCCAACACATTAAAAAACTGTGGCAGCTCATCAATGCTTAAATTCCGCAGGATCCTGCCCACCCGGGTGATCCGGGGATCCTCCCGGATCTTGAACATTACGCCCCCGGCGATCTCATTTTGCGACAGCAGCTCTGACTTTCTCTCTTCCGCATCCACATACATGCTACGGAATTTATAGATCTGAAATGTCCTGCCGTTTTTCCCGACCCGGGTCTGCCGGAAGATCACAGGACCGGGGGAATCCAGCTTAATGGCCAGCGCCGCCAATAACATCACCGGAGAAAACAAAACGATCCCTGCCAGGCCTCCTGCCACATCCATGATCCGTTTTATCACCTGTTCTCCGGTATTCAACGTCACCGTATGGTAGGTGATGACCGGATAGGTTCCCACACAGCTTACATAACTGTCGGCTCTGCGCCTCTTATAGAAATCCACCACCATCCGTACCGTCACCCCCATATCAATGCACAGATCCACATATTTCTGCATGGAAAAAAGCTGTTCCTCGCGCTTTTGCAGAATATAGATCTGATCCAGATGGTACCGGCGGATCAGCATTTCCAGATTTTCCAGACTTCCCAGATATTCTCCTGCATCTCCTTCTGAAATCTGTGCCAGTTCCTGTGCCGATGCCGCAATATACCCCACAAGCTCCATGGGGATGCTGGTCTTCTTCAAAAAATACCGAAACTTGTTGTACTGCGCCCTTCTTCCCACAAATGCGGTACGCGGCACTTCCCCGCGATTTCTTTCCATGTCTCTGCAGCATCTGCCGTGTCTCAGCAACGGTACGCTTTCCAGACTGTACGCCAGGATCAGAAACAGAAAATATCCCCTCTGATCCTCTGTAATGTATGGCAGCAGGACCACGGTTGCCGCTGTTGCCACCAGAAACGATCCTGTTCTGCGCCGCTGTATCCTGTCCGGATAACCGAACAGGGTCACATTATACAGATATTGCTCTTCCTTTCCCAATACATAAAGCAGCACGAATATCGCTGCCAGCCCTGTCATACCCCCAAGTGTCCGAAGGCTCCATGCTCTTCCCATAAATAACACAGCCACTCCATAAGCCACCAGAAGCCGCAGCATATCCTTTACTATGTGTCGTTTTCCGCTGTCCTTTGTCTCTCTCTGTCGACCTTCCTTTGGTGACAATCGTTTTTCCCCCATGCTAAAATAGCACCAGCAAAGGAGGTAAGATAATACTATGTTCAAGCTTGTACTGATCGATGATGATGCCGAAGTGCTGGCGATCAATCAGAAATATCTCACCGGTGCGGGATTCACCGTGTATACTGCCATCTCCCCCCGGGAAGGCGTCTTATCCATTCGAAAGAATCTTCCGGATTGTATCTTACTGGATGTTATGCTGCCCGAAGCCGACGGTTACCGGGTGTGCCGTTACATCCGCTCTTTTTCCTCTGTGCCGATCCTGTTTCTCACTGCCAGAAGTTCCGAGGAAGATGTGATCCGGGGACTTACCTGCGGCGGGGACGATTATCTGGTCAAACCCTACAGTCTCCGGGAGCTGAAAGCCCGGGTGGACCTCCTGATCCGCAGGCGCAGACAACTGGCGCAGGCTTCTTCCGATCTGGTACTGCCGATCGGAAATCTTTCCATCGACAGGGTAGCCCACAAGGCCTTCTACCGGGAACAGGATCTGTGTCTCGCCAACCGGGAATATGAAGTCCTGCTGTATCTGGCAGAACACCCGGATCGGGACATCACCTTCGAGGAACTGGGAACGGCTCTCTTCGGTGTCTACCGGGAAAGTGACAGACGCAGCGTTATGGTCAATGTCAGCCGTCTCCGCAAACGTTTCGAGGGCAATTACGAATTGGAGAACCGCATCGAGACCGTCTGGTCCAAAGGGTATCGTTTTGTGAAAGGAGGTATCTGACCATGGCACAAAATTCCCGCCCCGTTTTCCGTTCTCCCTCTCTCGAACAGGAGACCGTGGAAGAACTGTCCCGCAGGCTGCTGGAAATCACCGCACAGTTAAATGCCAGCAATCGCTCCCTGCAGCACCTGCAACAGGAACGTACGGAAATGCTGGCCAATCTCTCCCATGATCTGCGGGCTCCCCTCACTGCCATCCGCAGTGCCGTGGATTATCTTACTTCCGGACAGTCTCTGTCTGCACAGGATATCGAAGGTGCCCTCACCCTGATCGATCACCGGACTGGGACACTGGAACATCTGATCCGGGATATGTACGAGTTGTTCACTCTGGAGGATCCTTCCCACGCCTTTTCCTTTCAGGAACTGGATGCCCCGGCCTTTCTGGAAGAATATTTCTATACCGCACTTCCGGACAGCCACTATGCCGGTCATCTTCTCTGTTTATCTGTATCGCAGGATCTCCATGCCACCCTTTTTGCAGATCCCGGAAAACTGATACGGATTCTGGACAATCTGCTCGGCAATGCCGCAAAATATGCTCCCGCCGGAACGAAAATCACTCTGTCTGCCGCGCCTTCCGCTGACCTTACTTCTCTCCGGATCTCCGTGACCGATGAGGGGCCCGGCATTCCGCCGGAGGACCTCGAGCGGATCTTTAACCGCACCTACACCGTCTCCTCCGCCAGAACTCCCGGTTCTGCCACCGGCAGTGGTCTGGGACTGGCCATTGTAAAGACGATCACAGAACGTCACGGCGGAACCGTGTCCTGCGAAAATGCCTCCGGTGCAGGCAGTATCTTTTCTGTGACACTTCCTGCAAAATTCTTACAATCATGATACATTTCTTTACTTCCGCCCCTGTGTTCCCTATGCTGTAGTCACACAGGGACTTTCCCCGTGTACATCTCTGCATAAGGCAGACGGAAAGGAGAATTCTTATGAAGCATTGGACACAACCTGAACTGATGGAACTGAAGGTATCCGAGACCGCCTGTGGATGGTTTCCCTGGTACCCCGGATATCCCGGCGGAGGAGGACATCATCCCGGACACCATCCCGGTGGCGGCGACTGTCAGCCCCCGCAGCCTTCTGAGGAACCGGAAGAGTTCTTAAGCTGACACGACGTTTCGCAGTGCGTGTACTTCCGCTGCCACCTCGGCAGTGGAATCACCTGCTGCCGGTCTCCTTATCCAAAAGACCGGTATCTGCTCCGCTATTTTCAGGCAGTTCTGCCAGATTTCCATTCCCGGATCCTGTTTTTTCCACAGATGTCTTAAGAACAGATTGTCTTTATACACGATCATGCTGTCGGGGCCTGTGATTTTTTCTGCTTTTATCTTCCCGGACTTATCTTCCGCCTCTTTTTTCCATCGGATTCCCAGAAAAACAAATCGTTCCAGTCTGGCCTTTTCCCTTTGAAATACCCCGGTACAGGGCACCAGAAATTTGTCCTTTTTTTCATCAATATACAAAAGTTCTTCCGGGGGATATCCCTGCCTCAGCACCACATCCCTGCACAGCTTCATATAAGGAAAAGCCGGATACACCCACACCCCTTCTTTTCCGGAAATGTCCACCACTGCCATATCGTCTGCCAGAAAACGATACCCCCGTTTCAGCAGTTCTGCCGTCAGTGTGGACTTGCCCGCGCCACTCTCTCCAGCGATCAGGATCGCACCACCTTCCGGAGTTGCCAGCGCACTGCAATGGATGGGAAGTTTTCCCTGCTGAAGGCTGAGCATTGCTATTCCAAAGCCCAGCAGATAGGTTCGTACCGCTCCGGGATCTCCTCCCTTCCGGATATGATACCGGATCACCTGTCCCCGCTCCACACTCATGGCCAGCGTACGATTACACAACCAGCCTTTTTCTGTACCTAAAAAACTTCCGCAGACGCAGTCTCCGTGTTCTTTCCGAAACTGTGCTTCCTCCTCTTCGTCCATCGCCCGGATCCGGACCTTTTCCCGTCCGAAGTCCCTGTCATCCTCCGGTAAACGCACCGGATCCAGCTGTACAAAGTCCAGATCCGCTGTTACCCTCATGCCGTACAGATAGTAGTGGTACTGCATTCTTCCGTCACACTCCCTTCCCGGATGCAAAGTTCTCTGTCACAATATTTTAAAACACCCTTCCTGTGGGTGATAAGCAGGCAGGTGGGTCTCGGTTCTAATGCCCGGAGCCCCTGCAATACAGCGACCTCCGTAGCTTCATCCAGCGCCGAGGTGGCCTCATCCATGATCAGAAACGGTGCTCTCCGCAAAAAGGCTCTGGCAATGGCGATCCGCTGCGCCTGTCCTTCCGACAGGCCATGCCCTCTTTCCCCGATGACGGTATCCAGCCCCTCCGGCAGTGACCGGACAAAATTTTCTCCGGAAGCCAGTTTCAGGGCCGCCCACAATTCTTCCTCCGAAGCATCTTCTCTGCCCATCTGCAGATTTTCTCTCACGGTTCCGCTGAACAGAGTATTCCCCTGGGGGACATAGGCAATAAACTTCCGGACGAAAGCTCCGGTCTCCTGCCTCTGTCCGCTGCCATTGTAGAAATCCACCGTTCCCGCTCCCGTTTCCAGAAAGGCCATCAGAATGCGGATCAGTGTTGTCTTGCCGATACCGGACTCTCCTACAATGGCGACAAATTCTCCCGGACAGATCTTCAGATTCACCCGTTTCAGCACCGGTTCCCTGGTATATCCGAAGCATACATTTCGAAGCTCCACTCCGATCTCCCATCCACGGATCTCTCCGGCTGCCCTTTGCTCCCCGGGAATTCTCTGTAACTCCATGATCCTCCCGGCGGAAGTCAACAGGGCAATGATCCGGGGAATCTGCTGGGCCAGTCCCAGGATCGGCGCCTGTACCCGGTTCACCAGTGTCAGAAATACTGACATAGTACCGTAGGTGATCTGTTGTCTCGACAGCTGCCATGCCCCGTAGGAAAATGCTATCAGATATCCTCCCTGAAAAGCCAGTGACATCACCGTGGAACTGGCGGTTCCCAGTCCGGTCTTGCGGTATACCCAGTAGAACCGTTCCTCCCGCAGCTTTGTCAGGCGCTCCACCGCCCGGTCCTCTCCGGTAAAAGCCTTTACGATCAGAAGGTTGGCCAGACTTTCCTGCAAAAAGGAACGGTATTCCGACTCACTCTCCTGCACTTTCCCCTGTAACCGTTTCAGGCGTTTTCCCAGCCACCAGGAGCACAGGGCTGCCACCGGTGCCACCAGCAGGGCAAACACCGCAAGGAGCGGGGAATAATAAAACAACATACAAAACACCAGTACCAACTCGATCCCCAGCTGTAAGATATTAGGGATCGTCCCCACAATACCGTCCGCCACATTTCCCGCATCGCTGGTCAGTCTTGTCATGAGATCACCGGTATGATAGGCCGTCACTTCCCGCCAGCCAGAATGCAGGATCTTCTCATAGATCTGCCGTCGGATCCCGAAGGAAAACCGCTCCGTTACCAGTGCAGTAAGCAGTGTCGACAACACCGAGATTCCCTGCATTCCCAATAACAGCAGCACATAACCCGTAAGCAGCCGTCCGAAACCGCTTCCCACTGTGGCATGATCAATGATCTCCTTGGTGATCTGCACCATGGCCAGCGAGGCAAAAGTCTCCAACAGCCCAAACAATAACAGCAGACCAATCCTGCCCGCATAGGGAGCGGTATATTGCCACAACCAGGAAATATAATCTCTTCCTCTTATTTTTCCCATATGTGTCTACACCTCTTCCAGGATCCCCGCCTGTTCCAGTTTGTCCAGAAATGCCAGCACCTCTTTTTCACACACCTCTTCCATCACTTCATATTCTTCCATCAGTTTATGTAAGATAGCCTCCACCGTTATGCCGTCTTCGCCTTCCTGCCCGTCCAGCATATCCCAGATGTCGTTTCCACACCTTTGATGCAGAAATATTTCCCCTGTTCGAAATCCACCATGACCTTTTCTCCCGCCAGGTCCGTCACATTCCTTTTCGCTTTCATTCGGATTTTTGCCGTTTTGTCCATTTTCTGTTCTCCCTTCTTTTACACGCTCTGTCTCCGTCTGTTAATCGAGCAGGCGGACTCATCGTATACACCAAAAGCCCATGTAAACATGAGCTTCCCTGATCCATTCTGACATTTTCCTCTCATACAGTCCAAAACTACTGTACGTCTACGGTAGGTTCTCCGGAATTGCCGGAAGAAGGACCGTAAGTGGGGATAGTATACTTACCGTCATCGGACTGGTAAACGCCGTCCTCGATCAGACCTCCCTTAGGGCTGTAAGCCGTTGCTCTTACGTTCAGTTCCTCCATTTCGGGCTGACTCCATGCTTTCATTTTCCATTCCTCCTTATTACATTTTTATGATTTCTTACATTTCTGATTATAATAATTTCCCTGTAAAATACCCTCTTTCTAACAAAACTGTAAGATTTTCGTTACGACCTCGTGGAGTGTATCCTTGTCCGACTGCCTGATCACTTCATAGATTCCGGCCTGCCCTGCGATCCGGACCAACTGTTCCATCAAAGGATACGGAATCCCGGTACTGTACCGGTAGGTATCCGCCAGATACAACTGGCTGCTCAAAGTCTCCAGTGCTTTCTGCCCGGTGAGCTTTTGGATACTCACTGCCTCTTCCCCGGTATTCTGCACCGCATCCTGCCACCCGGCCACAGCATCCTTTCGCAGCAAAAAAATCTTCCCGAGGAGCGCCGCCTCTTTCCGATAGCAATCCTGTCTGCGCCAGGCATATTTGTCCCTCTCTTCGTCAATATAGATCAGTTCTTCCAGCGGCTTCCCGCATTTCAGCGCCATATCACGACAAAGCTTCTGCTGCGGGTAGGAAGGCTCCGCCAGCATCCCCATAGTTCCCGGATGCACCCTCACTGTGTCATCCGCAAGAAATCCAAGCTTTCTTTGCAACAATTCCATGGCCACCGTAGACTTCCCGGCCCCGCTCTCCCCACAGAGTAAAATGGCCTGTTCCCCGGTATACAATGCACTTCCGTGAAAAAAGGGTTCCCCTCTGCAGACAGACCAGTGCCATCCCGGCACTGAGCAACAGGAAGTGATCACAAGCAGTTGCGGTTCCTCCGAAAGCTCCACGGTGATCCTACTGCCCCTTCCACATAGACCTGTGTTCCGTCCCGGATGCGGAACCAGGCCGATACAAAGCCGTTTGTCCAGGTCCGTAGCCCTTCTGTCCCGCTTCCAGCAGGAAATCCGGCATCCTTCCGAATACAATTTTACCTCTGCCTCTCCCGCCGTCTCCGGTACTGCCTCCGAAGGGGATCTGCGACTGCACCCGCAGTCCGTAGATTCTGTAAAAATATTCCATCATACCTCAAACCTTCTCCGATATTCCTGTGCCAGGCCCACATAAAAGCCACGCACCATGTCTGCTTTTGAGTGCCCGTTTTCCCCGGACATCGTCTCACCCGGAATCCCCGACAGTTCCTCACAGATCCGTTCCCACTGCAAGGCGAGCAGTTCCCCGCTTCCCACGCCCTGTCTTCCCTTGTGGAATTCATCCGCCAGAATCTCTTCCGGGATCTTCCCCTGTAAATACTGCCGAACCAGGCGTCTCTCCTGCCCGGCATGGGTGAACTGTTCCACCGGGAGACTTAGCACCAGTGCGATCAGCCGCTTATCTCTGGTGGGATCTCTGGGCACCACTCCGGTGGCCAGAGACAGCTTTACTTCATATTCTCCGATCGCCGCAAGGCACTTTTGTCATACATATACCGGGACACCGCTTCATGATCCCCACCGGCTTCCGCCGTGAGAAGATCCCGCCAGATCGCTTGCTCCTGCGGTATTTTCTGCTGTAGACATTGATCTCCCGCACCAGTTCTTTGATTCTTCCCTGATGTAGCAGTGTCAGGAACAGGCTTCGAAAATCCCCATAGGATATGGTAATATTTCCGTACTGTCCCGACAGCAGGATCCCACAGTCTTTCTGAGCTGCCAGACGATAACTTTCATACATCCAGGGCAGATTCAGTACCGCTTTACAGGGAACTTCCAGAACTTCCCGCAGCCTCCGGTTCTCCGCCAGCAGATCTCCCCGGTTGGTCACCAGATACTCCGGTTCCAGATTCCCGTGAAATCTCCGCACCAGTTCCACACTGCTTCTCTCATCCTCCACAGCGTACTGTCCGGGATCCGTGCTCTTTCCTTCTCCTCCGGCACCGCAGTAAAGGAATACAGTTTCTTTCCTCTGGCGGCAAGGTAAGGTGCTGCATAAGCCGCCACCGCATTGGAGTCCAGCCCGCCGCTTAACAGAATTCCTGTTTCTTTTCCACCCCGGCCTTCCCGGATCACATCCTCCACGCAGTGCCGGAACACCGTGGTCACCAGCTCCCGGTACCCTGCTTCCGTCTTCCCCCGCAGGATCCTCCTTCCCGCAAAGGGATCCCAGTAATCCCTTCTGTGCACCCCTTCTTCAGTAAATACCACAATTTCTCCCGGAGCCAGTCGCAGGATCCCCGCATAGGGTGTCTCTCTGGGTTCCGACACCGCCCGCAGATCCCGGATGGTATAGAACCGGTCAAACCAGCCCGTATTTTCCTTCCAGTTCTCCCGTTCGCAGGTGATCCCCGCAAGCAACGTGGAAAAATAGACCCTTTTTTCCTCCTGAAAATAATAGACCGAACGGTTTCCCACCGCATCATTGAACAAAGTCAGGGTCCGCTTCCCCGGCTCCAGATACGCACAGGCATAGGCTCCTCTGGCCACGGCAAGCGTTTCCTTCGGATGGCTGCAAAAGCTTTCATACAGAATTTCCCCGTCCGGATGGCTGCACAGATCCCGGATGCCTCCAAACCGCTGCACCAGTTCTCCGCGGTTATCCAGGATCACATCCGCCACGAACAGACTTCTGCGCTCTCCCTTTCTTTCATAAGGGAATCTTTCTTCCACAGCTTCCCTTGTGACATTCTGTACCCCGCAGGCCAGATAATAGGTTGCCTCCCTTTTTTCCTGTATCCGGTCCAGGCAGCTCGTCCTATAGGCCTGCCGCATCCGCAGAGCCTCTTCCCACAGGTTCCCTGCACGATTTTTTCTTTGTGCCTCTGACTGCGCCACACTCAGATCCACAATTCCCCAGATTGCCGACATACTTATCCCCTCTTTCCGGAAGCCTCCTTACAGAACCGGGCCACGGTAGTATATCCGCCGCCGTCCCCTCCGGTCACATACATTTCCCCAAAACGCAGCCAGGCATGGGCCACCATTTTACCTTCTTCCATGCCACACCCCAGATACAGGGTGGAAGAAAGTCCCCGCCGGCACAACAGTCTCTGGGCCGCCAGCGCCCGCACCAGACATTTACTCTCCCAGGGAGTCTTATCACAGACCTTTCCCACGATCTGGGCGATACGCGCCGCCTGCCGGTATCCTTCCCGGGATGCCGTTCCTGCGGATTCTTCGTTTTCTCTGCCCCAGCCCTTCCGCAGTTTCCCCGGCGGCAGGAGCAGCAGCTGCATGCGGAAGATCGCCGAATAATAATAGGTAAGTAAGGTTTCTTTTTTCCATGGGTTCTTCCAAAGAAACCCTGACGGACTTTTCATGGCTTTCTTACACTCCTTATAAATATTTCAATGGAACAGACTAATGAAAACGTAACTGCAGTCTGCGGTAGATATCCTGTCTTACACCGATCTGTGATGCATCGATCTGCCGCAGCATTTCCCGCTTGTATTTTCCCCGGCCGCAGACCACACCCCGGACGGCCCGGATTCCCCAGGCTGCCGGAAGCAGAAATTTTCCCGCAACGGGATTTCTCGAAAGCCACGGGTAATACAACACCATATATTCATAAGGAGGGAACCAGTACCAGCGTTTCAAGGCATCTCGGCCCTTTTCTCCCTTCTCCGGCTGCGCATCGCAGAACCGGTTCCAGATACCGTTTTCATCCTTGCCATAGATTCCACACCCCTGCATATAGTCAAACAGTTGCTGATAAAACGCTTCACCGGGCTCTCCCTGCAGCCAGATCCGGGCCAGCTTCTCCATATGCTCCGTAAATGCCGTCAGTCCCAATCCCGCAAACTGCTTTTGCAGATAGTCTGCGTTCATTTCCCCACCGAATTTTTCCAGAAACACATAAATGTCCACCAGATTCCGGATACCACAGCCTCTCTTGTAAAAATGCTTTGCCATATGAGCCATCATGTAAATATAGAAATCTTCCGCCTCAAAATCATACACATACAGAAAACCCTTTCTGCGCACCGCCCGGGACAGATCCGAGAAATAGGCATACTGCCTCTCGTCCACTGTCCGGTCATACATGGCTCTGTGCGCCTCCACCACGATTCCCGGTGCTTTCCGATAGATATCATGATGCTTGATCTTCTGTTGCAGGACATACCCCATGGCTTCCAGTTCCACTGCCGCCTGCTCCATGAAATCTCCGTGGATCAGAATGTCAATATCACTCATTTCCCGCAGAAACGGAGACGGATAATAGAATTTCATCCGGGCTCCTTTCATGGGTTGACAGGGAATCTTTGCCTGTTCCATCCGTTCCTCCAGCTTCTTCAATTCCTGCAGCTGCATACCGGTAAAAAGCATGCTTCCCAGTACTTTTTCCCGCAAAAGCTCTTTTTCTTCCTCCGAAAGCCCATCTGTTTTTAACAAGGCTCCCAAAAGCAGATAATCCATATGGTTCTCCTCTGAAATCTTTACAATCTCCCTTACAGAGACTCCCTCTGGCAGAGACGCCGCCTTTCTGTCCTCCAATCCGGCCTTTACCAGTTCCGCCAGATATTCTGCCATTGTTTCCATACGCGGTCCCCTTTCCCTTTATTCTTCAGGTACGCTTTCCGTGACCGTTTCCTGTACTCCGTCAGGAGCCTCCGTCTGATCCACAAGCGTTATAAGCTCTTCCGTATATCGCAGAATATATTCTCCCCGTGAGGCAAAATATTCCTGAATCGTATCCCCGTCAGCCAGATATCCTTCCTCTGTCTGTCGCAGGCCGTAGCGCTCCGCCGTGGCTGTCACTGCCACCCGGTAAGTTTCCAGAAGCGGTGTCAGATACTCTTCTGCCTTTTCCTTCGTCAGTTCTTCCACGTATTCCCGCATTCTCTGCCGGAACGCTGTCTGAAAGTCCTTATTTTTCAGCAATCCCTGTAAAAACAGATCTTCTGCCACCCCCGGACACAGATAAGTATTCACACTGTAATTACTGACCTTATTCCGTCCCAGAGTATCCGTGGCATCCGAGAATTCCCAGTGCCATTTTCCCGTCTCTCCTTCTCCTGCCCGTCGCCACAAAGTGGTAGAAAAAGAGTCAAACTGCGAATTACCGAAATAGAGATTGGCACAGTAATAATCCAGATAGCTTTCCAGATCCATCTGCTCCAGGATCTTCTGATACGTTCCGTGTCCGGAAGTATTCCCCTCGGTCACCAGCCGGTACAGTTCTCCGTATTCCGGAGCGATCTGGGAGGGATAGCGGTTCTCTATGACCTGAATTTCTTCCGGGGAACCGCCGGCTCTTCGGGCAAAGGTTTCCGCCGTATTTACCCTGCCCACCAGATACAATCCCCAGAACTCCCCGTCCACAAACACCAGACAGCCCTTCCGCTCTTCCAGCGTAAAATCCGTGATTTCTTTTAACAGCAGTTCCTCTAAAACCTGTCTGTTCTTGGCCACATGATCCGTGCCGCCCCCGTACAGAAGAAACGTGCCGTCCCGGAAAAGCTCATACAGTTCACAACTGCTCTCCGGCACCGGATCCGCTCCCGTCATAAGAAAACTTTTCTGCCCGTAATCCAGATTTCCGTCCTTCCGCAAACTTAAAATTACCTCCCCCTCATAAGTCAGATATCTGTCCGCTTCGAAGTATTCCACATGGGCATTCATCTCTCCACCCCGGTAATAATTGGCAGAATCAAACCGCAGGTCATCCGCCGCCAGCGCATTCTCATAATCCACACCTGTGACATAATTGCCGCCAAAATAATCAAACAGCTCCACAGGATCCACAGTCAGCGACAACACCGGCAGATCCCGGTACATTGCTCTGGCCTCCATAGCCACAAAATAGCTGGCGCAGGTGACATTACTTGTCCTGCCTCCGGCATCTACTGCCACTGCCTGTAACACCACCGCTTTGTCCACGTCATTAAACGGCGCATAGTCCTGGTAGGCTGACACTGTGGAAATGGCGGAGTAGACATTGGGACTGCCGCAGACATTCGTTATCTCCACCGGTGCCTCATAGAGAATTCCGTTCTCCGGATCCGGCACCGTGCCATCCAGTGTATAATAGATACTGCTTCCCGCCGGTGCAGCGATCTCTACCACAATATCCTCCGGATAAAACCCTCCCGGCAGGGAAAATACCGGCTGATCCCCTGTTTTGCTCCGGGTAACACGACTCCGGATCTCGATCTGCCCGCTTCCTTCCGTCTGTTCTTCCCGCTGCCCGCTGTCCTGTACCTGTTGTGTCAGCTGCTGTCTGTCATTCTCTTGGCTTTGCTGCAGCCAGATCAGAAAAGCGGAAAACCCCACACATGCTAACAGTGCCAGCGTGATTCCTATTCGTTCCCCCGTTTTTTTCTCTGTATCCATTTCTTCCCTCACTCAGTCCCTGTAATAAATATCTCTGGTGTATACCTTTTCCCGGACATTCTCCAGATCTCTGTGATAACGATTGGCCACGATCACATCCGACTGCCGCTGAAAGGCTTCCAGATCCCGTATGACCGGGCTTCCGAAAAAATCATCCTCCGAAAGTTCCGGCTCGTACAACAAAATCTGTGCCCCTTTGGCCCGGATCCGTTTCATGACGCCCTGGATACTGGACTGACGGAAATTATCGGAGCCGGACTTCATGATAAGCCGATAGATTCCTATGACCACCTTTTGCCCCGGAACACCGCCTCTACCCTGACTTCCCTGATAAAATCCCGCCTTCTCCAGAATACTGTCCGCGATATGATCCTTGCGGGTACTGTTGGCGGACACGATGGCCTGGATCAGATTCTGGGGAATGTTCTCATAATTGGCCAGTAGCTGCTTCGTATCCTTCGGCAGACAGTATCCTCCGTAGCCAAAAGAGGGATTGTTGTACTGCATCCCGATCCGGGGATCCAGGCAGACACCCTCGATAATGCTGCGGCTGCTTAAGTTCCGCATCTCCGCATAAGTGTCCAGTTCGTTAAAAAAACTGACCCGGAGCGCCAGATAGGTATTGGCAAACAGTTTTACCGCCTCCGCTTCCGTAGGGTCCATGATCCGTATGGGGATCTCCTGTTTTTTTGCACCCTCACGCAAAAGCTCTGCAAACCGTCTTGCATACTCCGCCATTTCAACGGACTTTGTGTCTGCTCCCACAATGATCCGGGAAGGATACAGATTGTCATACAGTGCATGCCCTTCCCGCAAAAATTCCGGAGAAAACAGGATCCTGTCCGTGTGATATTTTTCCATCAGAGACACTGTATATCCCACCGGCACCGTACTCTTGATCACGATCACCGCGTCAGGATTCACCCTCCGTACTGTCTCCACCACCGTTTCCACAGAACCGGTATCAAAAAAGTGAATTCCGGGATCATAGTTCGTCGGTGTGGAGACGATCACAAGCTCCGCATCTCGGTAAGCCACCTCTCCGTCCAGGGTAGCCTGCAAATGCAGCCTGCCGCCTGCCAGATATTCTTTGATCTCTTTATCCCGGATAGGTGATCTCCCTTTTTGTAACAACTCTACCTTCTCCGGTATCACATCCACCGCCGTTACTTCATGATTCTGGGCCAGCAGAACTGCCATGGACAATCCCACATACCCGGTTCCCGCTACTGCAATCTTCATAGAAAGCTCCCGCCTTTCCGTAATCTGCAAACTTTGTGGTTTCCTCTGCGGATCGGTCATTTCCCGAAGTCGCTTTATCATGAGGTATTTCAGGCAGAAATCTCTTCCCCATTGCCAACAGGGCCCGGAAATCCTTCCGGCCTCCGTAACACAACAGAAAAATGCCGTTGGACACAAGCAGACATACCAGTGCCCGCTCCAATAATTCCCGGATTCCTTCTACCGGTATCTGACTGCATACCCGGTCGGTCAGCATACAGTTTAAAAATGTTACGCTTCCATAGAAGACCAGTGTCCCCAGATAGCTTTGCCGGTCCTCTCCGTCAAACAACGTCGTAAACAGATTATGTATCAGCCACGGCATTCCTACGATGACCGTAGCAACTACCGTAGACAGGATCACTCCGTACAGCCCCATAGGTTTCACCAGCAGAAGATTCAGGACCAGATTCACTCCTGCCGTTGTCAGTGTCCGGAACCGGTCTCTGTGCCAGATCCCGGCGGCATCCTTGTAGGCATTGAACAGCTGGTTGAACTCGTAGATAAAATAATATACACACAGACAGATCACGATCTGTCCGGGCAAAATGCCTGCCTCTCCGATCCACAGTTTCATAAAGGGCTGCAACAGACACAGCAGGCAGCAGGTGCAAAGTCCTGCGATCCAGGCGATCAACAGTGTAAATTTACAGAAGTCCGCATAATTTTTCCCCCGGCTCTCGGTCAGAAGACTATTGCCGATCCCGGCTAGAGTGGAGGTGAAAAGCACCCCTACCAGACCAATAACGGAAGTAACGATGTAATAATAATTCTGATAGACTGCCAGCACCGTCAGTCCCAAAAATGCCGAAATGACCAGAGTATCCGCGGAATTCACAATGACCACCCCCACCCGGGAGGTAAACAGGTCCTTGATCTTGCCCCGGATTTTTTGCCTGGTCTGCTCTTCCACCTGTCCCTTTGGGACATAATCCGGATAATTTTTCTGTGCCACCAGTGCGGTACACAGATTCGTCAGGATCTGTGCTCCCAGTGCCGCCAGCAGATACCAGTAATAATTCCGAAAGCCCACCAGCAGCCCGGCCTGTATAAGATACTGCAGCGTCCGTACCGCCAGATCCGCCTTATTTGCCAGGTCACTTCGCTGATGAGCTGCCAGCAGACTGTTTTTATACGCAAACAGCCAGTAGCTGATGACACAGGCTCCCAGATGCAGCAGATACAATACATACAAATCCACATCCGGCGGAATACTGTCCGTTTTCACCAGCGATGGCAGAAACGGCAGCAGCACTATTCCGGCCAGAAAGATCCCCAGACCGATCAGGCGGTAATATCTGCGATACAATGACAACAGAGCACAGATCTCGTCCTTTTTCCTTCCGCGATGGGAGCATACATACTGTAGCCCAGTGCACTCCTACTCCCAGCTCCGCCAGATTCAGGATCGCAGTATGGAAGTAAACAGACTGTTCAGCCCCAGATATTCCATTCCCAGATACCGGATCAGCAGCGTGCGCATGATAAAAGGAACCAGAATCTGATACCCCTTCAGGAGTCCTCCGAAGATCACATTTCTGACGGCATTTCGGGTCCTTTTCATTCACACTTTCTCCTTCCGGCTTTCTGGCCGATCCACGATCATAGGGAAAGCTCTGTAGCAGTCCATCCCTCAGTTCTTCCAGTTCGGGCAATTTCATGGGTTCTGTTTCCTTTGCTTCCGCAAGGGATGTTGCCGAGCGCACCTCATATCTGCCGGTGGCAAAGTACCAGTCATAATATTTCAGCATCTCTTCCTCCATCCCCTGCCGAAGGAATACCGACGGGACCCCATAGCTCTCCGCCAGAATGATCCCATGTAACGAAGACGAGTATACCACCTCTGCCTCCAGAATTTTGTCGAGGAAGGTCCGGTAATCTCCGGTTCGTATGGAAAGTCTGTCATCTCCTGTCGTTTTCCGTTTCATGTAATGGTCGATCACCACATATTTTTTCTTTTTCTCCGGTCGTCTGCCGGGATAAATCAGAGGCAGCAGGATCGCCGGGTCTCCGTAGATCTGCGGACAGGTATATCCGTTCTCCCGGAGCACCTGTGCGGTGACCGGACCTCTGACTGCCCGGATATCCAGCTTCCGGTATCCCTTTTGCGTAGTCACCCGTCCCACATGGGCGAAGGAATTGACCCCGCTGCCCCAGATCACCGCATCGAAAACTCCCAGTCCCAACACAGAACCAATGGTCATCAGATGGCAGGGCTTTGCCGCCTCTCTGTACAGATCCAGTCCCAGACGGTGCAACATCCACTGCGTCACCACCGGTGCCAGCAGATCCCCCAGATTCTCATTAAAATTCCAGTACTCCAGATTTACTTTGTTCCTGTCTGCTTTTCTTCCGTCCAAGGTTTTTCGATTGCGCAATACGCCGATCTGTTTTGTCAGTTCCAATCCTCTCTCCTTCCCCTGTCCTACCGCCACCGGTACAGACTGTCCAATAGCCGGAATCTCTTATGCAGGAGCAACTCCCGCAGCAAGCGCCTCTTTCCCGTGGCCCGGTATTCCCGCAGGGCATTCTGCAGCGGCAGGGAACCACCGATCCGTTTCAGTTCCGCATATTTCCTGGTTTCCTCATAGCCGGAATCTCTATAGATCTTATGCAGATACATCAGACTCTTCCCAACGAAACAGGCATTGACCTCCGCATACAGTTCCTGCTTTGCCTGAAGCGTTCGGAAGCACTGCCAGGTGCGGTCCCGGAAATACAATAAAGCCTCATAATAATTCTCATGAAAACGGTTCACCAGATTCTCCGCTTCCTTATAGTGATAACAATACAACGACTCCGGAACCACACAGATCCCTTTGCTCTTTTCCAGCACCTGCATGGAAAAAGCCATATCCTCACAGATGGCAAATTCCTCTCCGAAGCGGATATCATTTTCCAGAAGCAATTCCCTGCGGATCAGCTTATTCCATGGCGGATTGAAAATTCCCGCCGGAAGTCCGATAAAACCGCTCCTCCAGATATTCTTTTCCTCCACCGCAGAAAGCTTTTCCGGAAGGTTATCCACACATTCTTTCGTCTGTTCCACCAGATATGTAAAACCGCACACCGAAAGATCCGCGCCAGATACTTTTGCCTTTTGATATAAAGTTGCCAGGGTATCCGGGAACAGGGTATCATCACTGTCCGTAAAAGATACTCTCCTTCAGCCTTACAGATCCCAGATTTCTGGCACTGCTGACACCGCCATTTTCCTTGTGCCAGACCCGGACCCTTGTGTCCTGCGCCCCAGCCTGTCACACAAGGCCGAAGAGCTATCCCTGCTGCCGTCATCGATAAGCAGCAGTTCCCAGTTGGAAAAGCTCTGCCGGAAAATACTGTCCACACAGCGCTGTAATTCTTTTCCGCGTTATACACCGGCACTACGATACTGATCTTTGTCTCTCTCATTTTTCTCCATCACACTGCATATTCTCTGCGCCACCTTGTCCCAGGAATACTCTCTCAGATACCATTCCCTCCGCCGTTCCACTTCCTCCCGGTATTTCGGATCCTGAAGTACTTCCACAGATCCAGTGCCAGTTCCTCCGCATCCTCCCCGGAAATAAGCCTGCCGGTGCATCCGTCCTCAATGAACTCCGACATAGCGAATTTATCTCTGCCGATACAGGGCAGACCATAAGTAAGTGCCTCTGCAAATACCAGTCCATAGGCTTCAAAATAAGACGGCATACAGAAGACATCACACAGGTTATAATAGTCTGTCAGTTTTTCAGACCCCAGATCTCCCAGCAGGTGGATCTTCTGCCAGTCCACCTCTTCTACCCTGATCTGCCTCTCCCGCAGAGCGTCCCGGATGTCCGACTCCTTTGCCCCCGCCAGATACAGCTCCGCTGACCACAGATATTTTTTCCGCAGGATTGTGAAAGCTTGTACCACCAACGGACCACCTTTTCTCACAAAATTCCTTCCCACAAACAGGATACGCCGCCCCTCCTTTGATCCCGGACGGATCCCTGCAGCATCCACATTGATGCCGCCTCCCACCGCATGGACCTTTTCCGGGGAGCCCGCATTCCCGGATCAGGAACTCCGAAAGCCACCTGCTCATGGTGAATACCCCTTCACTTTGCCGGTATTGCTCCAATTGTCTCGCCGCCCTGCGTTCCAGCGTCTTTTGCGGCACCTGATCATACTCGCAGTACCGATAGCCCACCGGATCTTCCCTCTGCAGCCACAGAATTGCGGAAATGGAAAGATCCTGATAGAGATAGAATGCCAAATGCGCTCCCGACGGCCAGCCGCCAAACTGAAACACAGGCATTTTTTCGTCTGTCCTGTGCCGATGTCTCCACGCAGCATATCTCCCCGACAGCCGCAGCCGGTCCCGCAGGATCGGCCCGGGGGGCAGTCCCTTCTTCCTCTGCAGTCTCCGGAGTATTTTGCGGTACAGAGGATCCGAAAGTGCCAGATCCTGCACCTGCAGATAAGGCTCCATGGCCTGTCGCAGGGACCAGGCCGTTCCGGACCAGGTTCTCTTTTTATCTTTGTACCACAGGCATATATACAGTACTTCCGTCATAATCATCTCTTCCTTTCCGCATACAGTGCGATCTGTGTGCACCCGTCCGTGATGTCATAGCATACCGCCCACTGTGCCCCCGGCACCACCACATCGATATCAAAGGGAAAATCCTCAAAGGTCATATCCGCCGTTCTGTCCTCATAGGGCGGACACGCCTTAACAGGCAGTATTATGGTCTGTCTGGGTGTCACGATCATCAGCTTCCGTTCCTGCGCCGTATCGTTGGTCACGCTGAAATGGATCCTGCCCTCTTCATCCACGAATCTGCTGCCTACATACAAAGTATCCGTCGTATAAATATTCTCCATGGTGACCCCCGCCGTGACGTTGCGATGGTAGAAGGTTCCATAACGGGCCGCATCCCCTACCGAGATATTACACAGCACCACATTCTCCAGAGAAAAACCGTCTTTTACCAGTGTGTAGATGGCATAACCGCCTCCGTTGAGAATGCAGTTTGTGAAATAGATTCCTTTGGCACCGCTCTTCTCCGGGGCAATCATGAGACAGGCATTCACATAGCTCCCCCCTCCGGGGATCGCCGGTACTTCGAATCTGCAGTTGTCGAAGGAAATATTCTCCGCCGTAAGAGAAGGATATCCGAAGATCTGTACCCCGTCAGAATGTACTGTATCCCCGCTGTCCGGATGTGCCAGATCCGCAATGTAGCAATCTCTCAGTGTCACATTGCGATAGGGATTCAACGCATCTCCGCTGCTGCCACCCAGACGGCACCGGGTAAACGTGGCATTGCTTCCCTGAAAATTACGCAGGGTGCAGTCTTCGAACACATAGGATATCCGGGCATCCTCCCGCCCGGTAGTGACTGCATCGAATTTACAGTTCCGGAAAGTCACCATGGTCTCCACGGCAATTTTGCCCTCATTGACCATCAACAGTGCATACCGGGAAAAATCCATATTCCGGATCTCTATCTCATTCCCCGCCTGTCTGTTGCTGTAGACCAGATCCAGTGCCAGCTGTCCTCCGGCTCCGGTCTTATACTGGATTCCACCGTAAATCCCGGTTCCGGGATCTCCGTCAGCTCTGTATCTGTATCCACACCGGTATTGAAATGGTCCGGGATCTCTCTGGGTGCCGCCTGCGCCCGTATCCCCAGACTCATACTCAGAACTATTGCAAACAGCCAAAATTTTTCGCATTTTCGTTTCCTTTTTGGGTTTCCTTTTTCGTTTCTTCTCTCTATTTACCTTATGTATCTGTGCACCACTTTGTGTTGCAAATCCGACATATTTTCCCATTTTCCCGGGAGATCCCTGGAACAGTGCGATGGGAAGATACGCATACTTGATGGTCTGCAGCGTATCCATCCACCACAGATTTAAGAAGTACCCGCAGACCGCAAGCGCCAGACATAACATTGTTCTGTCCTTCTTTGAATCCCGCATCGCACCATCTCCCCCACCGCCTGCAGGATCAACAGTCCGTAGACCACCAGTCCCGGATACCCGTAGCGGATATAATTGGCCACATAGAAATTGTCAATGGAGTGGATCGTGGCCCCTCCCGGAATATACCAGGAGAAATGATATCCGGAGCCCTGCCCCAGCCAGGGGTTCAGCCAGTCCACCGTGAAAATATCCAGCAGGGCATCCCTGTAGGAAGCGCTGTTGGCAAGGGAGGTGCTGTCTACCCCGTAACGGATGGCATAGGAGGTTCCAAACATCTCATCCACCACCGTACTAAGCTGCAACAGAATATAATGTCCCGGCGGAGAATTGGGGAATAAAAATGCAAGAAGCAGAATCAAAAGCCCGGCCGGTACTATGGTAAACAACAGTTTCTTCCTCTGCTCTCCCGGTGCCAGCACGGTCAACAGCAAAAGCTCCAGTCCCATGACCGCCAGCGTGGAACGGGATCCCGTAAGAAATACATTAACCACCACCAATAGCAGGAGAGGCAGATGCCGAAACAGCGTGAAGCAATGTTTCTCCTCATCAATGCACAATAATGGTAACCCGGAGATCAGGATCAGCCCATACGCCAGAGAATGATTGGCCGGTCCCATGATCCGGTAGGAACCGGAGCGGATCATGCCTCCGGTATAAAGTCCCCTGATGGTCTCTAGATAGGCAAAGGGTGTCTTTCTCATGACCGCCTCCACGAGTCCCAGCACACACAGAAACAAAAGCATCCGCCGGAAAAGCACCAGAAATCCATCACTTCCCAGATACTCCCGCAGTACGTAGATCACCAGAAAAGCTCCCAATAATTCAATGAACGGATAAAGAAAAGTGCCTATGTGAAAACGCAGTACCGCCGTATAGAAACAGATTCCCAGATATCCTGCCATAAAAAGCCACAATCTGCAGCTTCTCACCTTCCCAGAACATCTTTTTCCGGGATTCTTTGCTCAGCAGAAAGAGACACAGAATCGTTATGAGCATTCGCTGTGCCGTCAGATCAAAGCCCGGCAGCCGGATTCCGAAATACTGTGGTAAAATATAATAGGCCACAAGAAAAGAAACCGACAAAAACTGTCCAAGACTCCGCTCCCCACAATTTTCAAAATAGCGGTTGCTGCTCTGCCAGCCCTGCCCCGTTGTCTTCGTTTTTTCCACCAGATATCTGCTCATTGCCTCATCCTCTGACTGCCATGGCAAATTCCACCGGCAGAGATTTTTTGCTGTGATAACAATCCCGGTATTTCCATAAAAGCGGCACAATATTCCACAATTTTCGCTGTTCCATCAGCTCGATTCGAAGGGTGGTGGCCCGGATATTGCGTCTTAACAGTTCCTTCGCTTCCTCCGGCATTCCAAAGTCCTCGGCGAACCGCAGAGTGGTTTCATGACTTTTCTGCAATTCCCGGAAAAAAGCGATCCGTCTGTCCAGATCCCGCATCTTGCGTTTGGATACATTACCCGAGTGCATTCGCCGCCGTAACGTAACACTGTGCAGAATGTAACAGCCGTCCATGCACAGGGACAACTTCCAGGCATATTCATCATGCGCCCACCCGGGATACCAGTACTTCTTCGTCTCTTCCAGAAACTCTCTGCGCAGACACATGGTACAGCCCTCACTGCCGATGAAAATATGGGCCGGACTCCATGCAACATGCTCCATGCTTCCGTCCCCCCGGAAGCTTTTCAATACGCTCCGGCTGACAGAAGGAGCATCGGGATCCACTGTAAACGGTACGAATTCCGATCCCAGCACCAGTATCTCTCTCCGTTTTTCCATCTCGCTCACCATATCTTCCACCCGGTCCGGTTCCCAGATATCGTCCTGATCGCAGAAAAAGACATACTCACCGTCCGTCTCTTCCACCGCTGCCCGGAAATTCTCCGCATACCCCAGTCGTTTTCCGTTCTGTGTGATCCTCCATGCCGGTGCCAACTCGTAAGTCTCCAGATATTCCCGTACGATCTCCAGCGTCTGATCCGAGGAACCGTCATCCCGCAGGATCACCTGATCCACCGGAAGGCTCTGAAGCCGGATGGAATCCAGCTGTTCTGTGATAAATCTGGCCCCGTTATAAGTGGCCATTGCTACCGATATCCGCATATTTTTCCCCTTTTCTCTGTCCGCCATTTTCTATCCCGGTAACCCTCCCGGCCTGCATCTGCCGATGGTTCCCCCACAGATCCCGCACAATGCCGGTGTGGCGATCCGCAGATAACGCCCTTTCAGTCCATTGCCCAGATAAGGGTTCTTCCGATACTCCGGAAAATTTTCCCGAAGGAACACAAAAGTCTCTTCCCGCAGAGATTTCCGCAGCTTCCGGTCCCGCACTCTGGAGATCCGCCCCATGGAACTGCACAACAGGATCCTCGTACAGAAATATTCCAGTTCTTTCCCATAAGTATCCATCAGTTCTTTTTCCCGGTAAAACCGACAGGCATCCTGCAATACCGGAAAAATATTTCCCACCCGTCTGCTTTTATTGTCATTCATGGTAGAATCCCCTCTGTCCCGGTGATAGACATAGACTCCCAGCATTTTCGCCTGTTTTTTCACAAAGGGACGTAACTTCAGGTAGAAAGAGGTGTCCTCATAGATATACCCCTCCGGGAACCATATATCGTTGTCCGTAAGCAGTCTCCTGCGGATCAGCTTGTTCCAGGGAGCCGCCGAACCGTAAGAGCGCTTCTCTCTGCCGTCTTCCTCCAGATAATGAAAATCACATTCCACCAGATCCAGTTCTTCGGAACCGGCCCTTGTGTACATGGCCGCGTACATACGCCTGTCCACATAATCATCCGAATCCACGAATCCCACATATTCTCCCGTGGCAGCCGCAAGTCCTACATTTCTTGCCTTTCCCTGCCCTGCGTTCTTCTGGGTGATGACCCGGATGTGTTCGGGATCCCTGGCACGATATCTTTCCAGAATCTTGGGAGAAGCATCCGTGGAACCGTCATCCACGAAGATCAGTTCCAGTGAAAACAACGTCTGCTCTGTCAGGGAACGAATGCATTCCTCCAGATATTTTTCCGTATTGTATACCGGAACGATCACGCTGACTGCCGGCATAAGATTTCCTCCACACTATGTAATAAAAATTCCGGAAAATACAGACTGATCTCCCCGTGTTCCTTGTAATGTGCCACGTCCTCGCTGCAGCGGTATCCCTTTTTCGCCAGATCCCGGCGCAGATAGCGGATATGTTCCTCATAGGTGTGTTCGCTGTCGGAATAATGCAGATAGATCCTCTGGGAGGGCGCATAACGGTTGGCTGCCACCTTTTTCGGAAGATACTCATTGAGGAATTCGACCTTTTCCTTACAGACCTGTCCGGCAATATGCTTCAACGCCTCAATATTCCCGGTGTCCAGCAGGCTTTGTCCCAGAAAATACTGGGGACCACCCACCACCATATAGCTTCCGGGATAGTCCAGTCCGAAATTCAGTGCCGTGTAACCGCCCTTGCTGGAACCGCAGAAGATCAGGCGTTTTGCTCCGGTCTGCTCCCGTACCCGGTCGATCAGTTCCCTTACAACGACCGCCTCCTCGAATTTCATATTGCTGCCCAGATAAAAGGAACCTCTGTGATCTGACGCAAAATCATCCAACAGAAACAACTTGTTACAGGGAACTTCCTTTAACGTCCGGACATAATTGTATCTGGCCCGGATCCCTTTTCTGGTGCAGGAGCTGAAAACGATGATCAGATCCCGGGAATCCACCCGGTCCAGCATATATTTTAATGTCACTCCCCGGGAGCGATATTTTTTCTGATCCCGCAAAAGGCGCAGCTTCGTCATCATATACTCTCCCAGTTTTTTCCCTTTTTTACGAAATTTTTGAATGTTTTCCATGGTTTTCCCCCTCTTCCGCAATTAAAAAATTCTCAATATCCTTAAGGATCCTCCGGGTATTGGAATGGTATCCGGCAAAGTCCCTGCTGCCGGTATCCCGGATGCAATCCCCCAGTTTCTCACTGTCATAACAGGCACAGATCAGGTTCATTCCGTCGAATTCCCGAAGCAGCTGTACCTGATGATCGTCCACATGCTCCCCGTAGCTGGCAAGTCTCGGCACTGCGATCACTTTTTTCCCTTGTTTTACGGCGCCGATGATCACACCGGTTCCACCATGGGTAATGACCATCCGGCATTCCCGCAGCTTCCCGGTGAAGCCTTCTCTGTCCAGAAACCTGCAGTATTCATAATGCTTTGGCTGATAATCGCTGACTCCGATCTGGGCAAACACCTCCTCTCTTATCATGCCTTCCTCGATCAGCAGATCTATCTTTTGTAACAATCGATTGAACTGGAACTTCTGAGATCCGGTCGTTACAAATATCATCCTAATAAATTCCCCCCAGACAGATCGCATCCGGATAGATTTCCTTCATCTGTGTCCATTGGACATAAAAACGATCCGCATAATGATATAACAGTTTTCCCGTCAGTGTGGCCGAAGTCACTTTGGCAAATGACTCGATGTAGATCAGCTTCCTGCCGGAGAGCTTGGCTTCCATGCACAGCGGGATCATGGCCAGCACTCCGGTGCAGACCACCACATCCGGCTGTTCTTTATGCAACAGCCGCAACGAATCCACGGTATTTTTCAACAGATAAAAAAGGCATCTCCACTGTCTCCGGTTCACCTGCTGCAGATAGTAACATTTCACCGGTGTCTTCACCTCATAGCCTGTTTTCTCCGTTACTACAAAACTTTCGTATTTTTCCATTAGCGGTTTTAACATCATCAGTTGTTCAAAGTGGCCGCCCGACGATGCGGCAAAACATATTTTCATAAAGACCTCCCGGTTTTTTTCAAACTGCTTCCCCATTTTGCTGTTTATATTCCTGCCAGTATTGCTGCAGTCTGTAGTTACAGTCCTTAGATTTTGGCGGCAGGCCGTTGAACAGGATGCCGCAGATATCCGCATCCACCTGCTCTAACAGTGTCACCGCCGCCTTTTCCCGGCTCATATGGCTGACGCCGGCCCGCACCACCAGAAGATAGGCGGTGACTTCATGGGACAATAGCAGGGCATCCGTCACAATTCCTACCGGCGGCGATCAATAATGATGCAGTCGTACCGGCTACGCAACGTCGTAAGCAGCTCCTTCATCCGCTCTCCGCCCAACAGTTCGGAAGGATTCGGTGGATTTTCTCCTCCCACCAGCACATCCAGATTCTGCCGGTATTCCACGATCTGCGGTGTCTCCCGCAGTCCCGCCAGATACTGGCTCAGTCCAAGTCTGCCCCGGAGCTTTAGCAGAGATGCCACCGACATATTCCGCATGTCTCCGTCGATGAGCAATACTTTTTGCCCAGCTGTGCGTAACTGATGGCGATGTTGACACTGTTCAAAGTCTTGCCTTCATCCTTATCCGCACTGGTGACGGCATAGACCGGACAACGTTCTCCTTTTCCCGTGAACAGCAGGTTTGCCCGGATGGTATTATAGGATTCCTTCACGGCAAAGGAGCTGTTCTCCCCCAATACCAACACGGGCTTACTCTTCCGGTCCGGTGCCTGGATCTGCGGAATATCTCCCAGCACCGGAATCCGGAATGCCAGCTTCAGTTCGTACCGCCTGCGGATCGTGGTATCCATCAGTCCTGCCAGCAGAAACAATACAAAGGATGCCCCAAAGCATCCGGCAAAGCCCACCAGTGCATATTTAACCAGACTGGTGGAACTGTAGGGTGCTTCCGGCAGTGTGGCATAATCGATCACCTCAATGCCACCGGACTTCACGATCCGGCCAATCTCCTTCGGAGCCACCCTGCCGATAGCATTGGCCAGCTCCATGGCCCGGTAAGGATCACTGTCATAAGTGTAGACATAGAACACTGCCGTGTTTTCCACCACACTGGTACCGATTCTTCCCGACAAAGCTTCCGTTCCGTAATCCAGCCCGGCTTCCTCCAGCACCTTCTGAAGGATCGTGTTACTCTTCAGGATTAATATGTAACTCTGTACCAGATTCTTGGCCTGGGTAAATTCGGAATTTGAGATATTGACCGAAGAATCATACACGTAGTCCGGATCACTGTATACATAGAAGGATACCTCCGCCCGGTAAAGTGTACTGTTGGTCAGATATGCATAAGCGCCTCCCGCCATTCCTCCCAGTACCCCCAGGATCATAATGTATGCAATCCTTTTTTGCAGGATCCACAGGATCTTCTCCAGATGAAAATTATTCAAGATCGTTTCCAACATTGTCCTCTCCTTTTCGACAAATTCTGCTTTTCCCTAAAATGAAAATATCCACCAGGGAATTCCCTGATGGATATCTTACGCCGGACATTGGCCTGTCCGTTTTCTTCTTATGTAAACCGTATAAATAATACGTTCCATATATGCAGCCACGCCTCCGCTCATACACTCCGGAAGCACTTCCGTATATAAAGACGGCGCTAAGAAGCGGAATGGCTCAATATTTCTTTTCTTTTTTTTAAGTGCCTGTTATGATATAATGAGCGTAAGAGAGCCAACATGCTTGCATGATTGGCGAACGGCGAAGTTGATCATGATAGTTGCGAAGCAACGTTAAGCACCGAAGGTGCGAATCATGATATAATGAGCGCAAGAGAGCCAACATGCTTGCATGATTGGCGAACGGCGAAGTGATTGAGTGATGAAATCACGAAATAATGAGTCTAACGCAATCAAAGGAGTGAACCTATATGATACAGAAAAAGAAATTCGTAAAAACCTTCCGTAACACCAAAACCGTGCAGTTAATTCTTCTTCTGCTGTTGGAAACCGCCTATGTTCTGGTCCTGACTCTGAACCCTGCACTGGGCACAAAGCTTTTCGAAGACCGGACTCTGTTTATCTTATGCACACTTTCCTGGATCCTTGCATTATTTAATCTGATATGGTTATTATACGATTTCTATAAATTACGCACTTTTGCCGAAGAAAGCCATGCTCTGAACCGTGCGGCCTTCCTGGATCATCTGACCGGTATCCCCAACCGGCACGGTCTGGACGTGGTCTTCGAGACCTATGACTCTCCGGAATCTCTGGCTCATGTAGCCTGCTATATGGTGACCATCACCAACCTGAAAGAGATCAACCAGACCATGGGCCATGTCGTAGGTGACCAGATGTTAAAAGACTTCTCCGGTATTCTGGAAAGCGTTGGTGATGCTTTCGGTGTGGTGGGCCGTAACGGAGGCAACGAATTCCTGATGATCGTCAACCACGGCTCTCATGACACCATGGAATATTTCATCGAAAGTCTGAACCAGCAGTTAAAAGAGTACAACGAGGAGCACAGTAACGCTCCCATTCAGATCCAATACGCATATATTTTAAATGAAGAGGCGCATGCCGAATATTTTTCCACCCTGCTCACAGAGACCTACAACAAGCTGCACCCCTAAGGAACCCGTTAACACAACAGTGAGACGAACGCATGAAAGACATGAACATTCCTTACATTGCCGGTCTTGTGATCCGTGCCCAGCACAGCGACTCGGATGCCTTCGCGGAATTGTATGCTCTTACCTATAATAAAGTATACAACTACACCAGGCATTATCTGAGAGATGACTTTCTCGCTCAGGACGCTATGCAGGAGGTCTACATACTGGCTCTGAAAACATTGGAAAACTGAATGATCCACGGTTTTTATCGCCTGGCTGAACCGCATCTGCTTCCACGTCTGCTATGACATGACCCAGAAGAACCGACCGCAGAACGACTGCCAGGTCTTGAGCCAGGAGATTCTGGATATTGTCCAGGATCCCCACCTGGACACCAATCCGGAACTGCACTACCAGCAGAAGGATGAGTATTCCCGCCTGGCGGAAGCTTTAGAGCAGTTACCCTTTAATGAAAAACAGGTGCTGATCATGCGTTATTATAACGACATGAAGCTGGAAGAGATTGCTGCCGCCATGGAGATCAGCCGCAGCAGCGTCAAACGCTACATTGCCTCCGGACAGGAACATTTGAAAGAAAGTATGAAAGGATAACAGAATGATGTTTTTTCATAAAAAAAACAGATATGAACTGGACATGACAACTGCCAACAATGCTTTGCAGAATATCCTGTCCAGTTGCAACCAGCCGGTCAATACGATCCCTTTTGACAAGCTGGTGCTTCGCAAAAAAGTGAATGCCGCCTCCTACAACCGCCTGATCGTTGCCACGACACTGATCTTCGTGCTGACCTTTTTGTCGCCGCTCGCCATCGTTCCTCTCTCTGAGATGACTGAAAAACTGTTGGCTCCCACACCTGCGGTGCTTACACTGGATTATGTGGAAAATAATATTTTAAGTCTGAAGTTCACCGGTGACAACATTCTTTACGAGGAGGCTTTTATGGAGACTGTGTCCGGGGAGATCATCGAACCGCTCTCTGTGGATTCCTCCAAGGGTGTGATCAATTTTCCGTTTTTGTCCGAGGAAGCCAATATTTATGTCCCCGTCAAAACGGTGAGACTCTCCACCTGCTTTTACTCCCGATAATGTAACGGGCCTGGAACAATAACAACAGGATGTAACGATTTTTATGCGGATGCCAAAATTATCTGCGCGACTGCGCATTTTGCTAATTACATATTCCATGACAATCGGCTTATGTGCCTGCGGATCCGGCTCTGACAATCTGCCTGTGGATGCCCCGTCGCAGACACTTACGGCGAACCATCACAATCCTCCGCAGTTCCTTCTTCTGCGGATACGAATATCAGCTCTGCGGATGCCTCTTCTCCTGAAACGGAAGCCGTAACTGACGCAGAGCCTCTCCGGGATGCCACGCCTGTCTGTCTTGTGCCCCGGGCCGACGGAACAGCAACAGCTTCCAATGATGTGGCTGTCATTGACTATTCTCATATGTCTAACGGCTATGTCTGTGCCAATTACACCGGCACCTGTCCCAAGGTCAAACTGCGCATTACCGGGCCGGATACCGTTGTCTATACTTACGATCTGCACGGTGGCGGCTATGAGACTTTCCCTTGTCTTCCGGAGACGGATATTATGACGTGACGATCTATGAAAATATCTCCGGTACCAATTATGCCACCTGCCTGTATGCAGACCTGGATGTACAGATTACGGATGCATTCAGCCCTTTCTCTACCCAACCAGTACGTGAATTTTACTGCGGACAGCAAAGTGGTAGCCAAGGGACAGGAACTTGCCGAGGGTGCTTCCTCGGATCTGGTGATCACCCGGATCTATGATTATATTACCCAGAATATTACTTACGACTACGGCAAAGCCTCCGATCCTCCTACGGGCTATACCTCCGATGTGGATGCCATTCTTGCTTCCGGCACCGGTATCTGTCTGGATTATGCCGCGGTAATGGCAAGCATGCTGCGAAGCCAGCGGATCCCGACCCGGCTGGAGGTCGGCTATGCCCAGGATGCCTACCATGCCTGGATCAGTGTCTACACCGCTGATACCGGATGGCTGAACGGCATCATAGAATTTGACGGCAATGTCTGGACCCTGGTGGATCCTACGTTCGGTGCCAACACGGATGACAAGACTCTGAAAAAGTTCATCGGTGACGGCAGTAATTATATCCTGCAGAAAATGTATTAGTGAAAGGGAACAAAACGCCATGAAGACCACAGAGAAAAAACTACTTTCTAATGAAGAGATCGCTTCTTTTTGCAGTCAGGCTGCCATGCTGTTTCAGGCAGGCATTCCGCCCGTGGAGGGCATGGCCATCCTGCAAAGTGATGCCCAGTCTCCCGAAGGCAAGGCGATCTTCGAGGAGATCCTTACCGTATGCCGACAGGGAGAAAGCTTTCACAAAGCACTGGAAGCCACCAAGGTCTTCCCCGATTACTGCCTGCATATGATCGCTCTGGGTGAAGAATCCGGTAATCTCGATGTGTGTATGAGCTCTCTGGCGGATTATTATGAAAAGAGGATGCCATCGCAGGCAGTATCCGGGATGCTGTAACATATCCCTTTATCATGATCGCCATGATGGCCGCTGTCATCGTGGTACTGGTCAGCCGCGTCATGCCGATCTTCGAGCAGGTCTATATAGAGCTGGGCAGTGAGATGACCGGGTTTGCTGCATCACTTTTGCGTCTCGGCAACCATCTGAACCGGTATTCCTTTATTTTCGTAAGTATTCTGTGCATATTGTTGTTACTGTACCTTTTTGCTACCAGAACCCAGACCGGCAAACGTGTCACCGCCCGGTTCCTGAACTGGTTCCCCCTCACCAGACGTTTTTATGAAAGTGTGGCCTGCGAACGTTTTGCCAGCGGTATGGCACTGACCTTAAGCAGCGGTATGGATACCTATTCCAGCCTGGATATGGTGGCCGCTCTGGTAGGCAACGAGAAAATGAAACAGAAGATCCTGAGCTGTAAGGAAGCCATTAATGCCGGTGCCAATTTTGCCGAGGCTCTGACCGGTGCCGGCATTTTCAACCACCTGTATTCCCAGATGGTATCTGTCGGTTTCCGCAGCGGTAACGTAGATGTGGTTCTCAAAAAAATAGCGGATCGTTATGAGGAAAATACCAACCGCAGACTACAATCCATCATTGCCATTCTGGAGCCGACCCTTGTCATTATTCTGTCGGTGATCGTGGGCTTGATCCTGTTATCGGTCATCCTGCCTCTTATGGGTATTATGACCAGCATCGGATAGGAGTACGATACTATGAACCGTTTTGAGCAAAAAAGTATGTCCCTCGGGCGTAAGCTGATCTATTTACTTCCCATTCTGGCCTTTGTGATATTGTTTGTTCTTTTTCTGCGGGGCATCGGCTCCGTCGGTGAATCTACTCTGAGCAAGCAGCAGGAAAGTCTGGAAACCGCATTGGAACGCAGCATTTCCCAGTGCTATGCCGTAGAAGGCTGTTATCCTCCTTCTCTGGAATATCTGGAGCAGCATTACGGACTGTTGTATGACGAGGACAGCTTCTTCATTGACTATGAATATTATGGCAGCAACCTTCTTCCGGAAGTCACTGTACTTCGCCGGACCGGTGCTCACTAAAGGAGTTTCTGACATATGAACAATAGAAATCATCAGAAGCAGGAAAAACATTTTATTGTGGATATCTTGTTCGTTCTGGCGTTGTTTGGTGTATTCGCTGTCTCCGCACTTGCCCTTGTTACCATCGGAGCAGATGTATACCAGCACACTGTAGAAGATATGGGCGTCAATTACGAAAGCCGGACGGCGGTGTCTTATATCATGGAAAAGGTGCGGCAGAACGATACCGCTGACAGTATTTTCCTGACCGATCTGGAAAATGTTCCGGCGCTCTGCATGCTTTCCGAAATTGACGAAGAAACCTACTGTACTTACCTCTATCTGTATGACGGACATTTAAAAGAACTTTTTATGCGGGAAGGAGCTTCCCTCGGCGGACAGGTATTGCCTGCCGGTACGGATATTATGGACTTGCAGGAGTTCTCCTTATCCTATGCGTCGGACGATCGATCCGGATATCCCTGAGAACCGCCTCCGGAGAGGACCATACTTTTTATATCCACGTGCACTGTAATACTACCACAGAATAGAAACCGAACAGAAAGGATTCCGAACTTATTATGAAACATTCCAGATCCAGTTTATTTTTAATGGAAATGATCATAGCGATCCTGTTTTTTTCACTGGCCAGTGCCGTCTGTATCCAGTTGTTTGCCCGCTCACATCTTTTGAGCACACAGACGGTAAACCAGAATCATGCTGTCATTCAGGCACAGAATCTGGCAGAGTCCTATCTCTCTCTGGAGGGCAATGTGGCTGCCATGCAGGATTTGTTCTCCCCATCGGAGCTGACCGATGAAAACACTCTCCGCCTTGCCTTTGACAGCAGCTGGAATCTTTGCACTGCCGAAGATAACGCCGGCTTTTATGCAGAACTAAAAAGCACTCCGGCAGAAGAGACCGGAATCATGAAAGGCGAGATCACCGTCTATGATGTATCTACACCGGAATCTCCCATTTACACACTCTCTGTCATGCATCACACCGCAGAAAGGAGGGGATCCCATGAATAATTCCTCCAGAAAAAAACAATTCGGCATGAATATCGGATCCGCCTCGATCCTTCTGGTATTCGTGATCCTCTGCCTGGTGTCTTTTGCCGTACTGTCCATCGTCAGTGCCAACGCTGATAGCAAACTCAGCGCCCGTGTGCTGGAACGTACCACCGCTTATTATGCCGCCTGCAATCAGGCAGAACAATCCCTGGCAGGTATGGATAAGACGTTGCAACGCATGTATGCATCCAGTGGCAGCGAAGAAGCCTATTTTGTGGCGGTAGGTCACGGAAAATCTTACGTGATTCCAATCTCCGACTTACAGACCCTGCAGGTGACCATTGAGATCCTCTATCCGGAATCTGATGAAGATACCTTTTACCAGATCACTGCCTGGCAGGTTCTGAATACAGAAGAATTGCAATAATTGTTCCGATTCTAAAAGGCTCCCCGGGAAAATCCCGGAGAGCCTTTCTTAATAAAGTCTTTTTATTTTACTGATTATCAGCGTCTGTTCCCACTTCCACAGTTTCTGCTTCTGTGTTCACATCTTCATTCAGTTCTGCACCTTCTGCATCCAGTTCGCTTCCGTCGCTCAGGTTCAGTTCTGCATCGTCACCGTACATATCACCATCGAAGTCAATGGTCTCTACGGCATCGGTGCTCAGTCTGGTATTGCGATATCTCTTCATACCGGTTCCTACAGGAATCAGCTTACCGATGATAACGTTCTCCTTCAGACCGATCAGATTATCTACCTTACCCTTGATGGCAGCTTCTGTCAGGACCTTGGTGGTCTCCTGGAAGGATGCTGCAGACAGGAAGGACTCGGTTGCCAGTGCTGCCTTGGTAATACCCAGGATAATACGCTTACCTTCTGCAGGCTCCTTGCCTTCAGCGGTCAGCTTCTCGTTCATTTCTTCGAAATCCAGAACATCTACCAGAGTTCCGGGCAGGAACTCGGTATCGCCGTTATTCTCGATACGAACCTTCTTCAGCATCTGACGTACCAGGACTTCGATATGCTTATCTGCGATATCAACACCCTGCAGACGATATACACGCTGTACTTCACGAAGCATGTAATCCTGTACGGCACGAATACCCTTGATCTTCAACAGATCGTGAGGGTTTACACTACCTTCGGTCAGTTCATCACCGGCCTCCAGTACCTGGCCGTCGATAACCTTGATACGGGAACCGTAAGGAATCAGATATGCCTTGGATTCACCGGTCTCTTCGTTGGTAATTACCACTTCACGCTTCTTCTTGGTATCACGGATCTCAGCCTTGCCGCCAAATTCAGCAATGATTGCAAGTCCCTTAGGCTTTCTGGCCTCGAACAACTCCTCGACACGGGGAAGACCCTGAGTGATATCGTCACCTGCGACACCACCACTGTGGAAGGTTCTCATGGTCAGCTGGGTACCGGGCTCACCGATAGACTGTGCAGCGATGATACCAACTGCTTCACCTACCTGTACGGCTTCACCGGTTGCCATGTTGGCACCGTAACATTTTGCACAGATACCAACGTGTGAACGGCAGGTCAGGATCGTACGGATCTTCACTTCCTCAATGGGCTCACCCTGTGCATTGACACCAACACTTAAGATCTTGGCAGCACGGCTGGGGGTGATCATGTGGTTGTGCTTAACGATCAACTGTCCGTCTTTATCATAAATATCCTCGCAGGAATATCTTCCTGTGATTCTGTCTTTCAGGCCTTCAATGGTCTCTTTGCCATCCATGAATGCCTTGACTACCATACCAGGGATCTCAGCCTGACCCTCACAGCAGTCTACTTCACGGATAGAAAGTTCCTGAGATACGTCAACCATTCGTCTGGTCAGATAACCGGAGTCTGCGGTACGCAGAGCGGTATCGGACATACCTTTTCGTGCACCATGTGCGGACATGAAGTATTCCAGTACGTCCAGACCTTCACGGAAGTTTGACTTAATGGGCAGCTCGATGGTTCTACCTGTAGTATCAGCCATCAGTCCACGCATACCTGCCAGCTGTTTGATCTGCTGACTGGAACCACGCGCACCGGAGTCTGCCATCATGAAGATGTTGTTGTACTTATCCAGACCGGACAGCAGTACGTCAGTCAGCTCTTTATCGGTCTCGTTCCAGGTCTCTACAACGGCACGATAACGCTCTTCCTCGGTGATCAGACCACGTCTGAAGTTGCTTGCGATCTTGTCTACGGTAGCCTGTGCAGCTGCCAGCATTTCACCCTTCTTCTCAGGGACGGTCATATCGGAAATGGATACGGTCATAGCAGCTCTGGTAGAGTACTTGTAACCGATAGCCTTAACATCATCCAGTACCTCTGCGGTCTTGGATGCTCCGTGGGTATTGATGACCTTCTCCAGGATCTGCTTCAACTGCTTCTTGCCTACGTGGAAGTCTACTTCCAGCTTCAGGAAGTTCTCGGGATTGCTTCTGTCTACGAATCCCAGATCCTGAGGCAGGATCTCATTGAAGATGAAACGTCCCAGAGTGGACTCTACCGTACCGGTAATGGTCTCGCCCTCTGCATTTACCTTGTGCATACGCACATGGATGCGGGAATGTAAGGTCAGCGCCTGGTTCTCATATGCCAGGATTGCTTCGTTTACGCTCTTGAAATACTTACCTTCGCCGATCGCACCGGGTCTCTCCTGGGTCAGATAGTAGATACCAAGTACCATATCCTGAGAAGGAACGGCTACGGGTCCACCATCGGAAGGCTTCAGTAAGTTGTTGGGAGACAGCAGCAGGAAACGGCACTCAGCCTGTGCTTCCTGGGAAAGCGGAAGATGTACTGCCATCTGGTCTCCATCGAAGTCTGCGTTGAACGCGGTACATACCAGCGGATGCAGCTTGATTGCCTTACCTTCTACCAGGATCGGCTCAAATGCCTGAATGCCCAGTCTGTGCAGTGTCGGCGCACGGTTCAGCATAACAGGATGTTCCTTGATAACCTCTTCCAGCACATCCCATACCTGTGTATCCAGCTTTTCTACCAGCTTCTTCGCATTCTTGATGTTCTGGCTGATTCCCTTGGCTACCAGTTCTTTCATTACGAAAGGCTTGAACAGTTCGATTGCCATTTCCTTCGGCAGACCACACTGATAGATCTTCAGTTCCGGTCCAACGACGATAACAGAACGTCCGGAGTAGTCTACACGCTTACCTAACAGGTTCTGACGGAAACGACCGGTCTTACCCTTTAACATATCGGACAGAGACTTCAGTGCTCTGTTACCGGGGCCGGTAACAGGACGTCCGCGTCTGCCATTATCGATCAGAGCATCTACCGCTTCCTGCAGCATTCTCTTCTCGTTACGAACAATGATATCAGGAGCACCAAGCTCTAACAGTCTCTTCAGACGGTTATTACGGTTGATGATCCTTCTGTACAGATCATTCAGATCGGAGGTAGCAAAACGTCCGCCATCCAGCTGTACCATAGGACGCAGATCGGGAGGAATGACAGGAACCACATCCATGATCATCCACTCCGGCTTATTACCGGACTCACGGAAAGCTTCTACAACTTCCAGTCTCTTAATGATACGTGCACGCTTCTGACCGGAGGACTCCTTCAGACCGGTCTTCAGCTCTACTGCCTCTTTTCCAGGTCAATGGCCTGCAGCAGCTCTTTGATAGCCTCTGCGCCCATGCCTACACGGAACTTGTTGCCCCAGGTCTCTCTTGCATCCTGATATTCCTTCTCGGACAGCACTGCCTTGTATTCAAGGTTCGTGGTTCCCGGATCCAGAACGATATAGGAAGCGAAGTACAGAACCTTCTCCAGGATTCTGGGAGACAGATCAGGATCAGGCCCATACGGCTGGGGATACCTTTGAAATACCAGATATGGGATACCGGAGCTGCAAGCTCGATATGTCCCATACGCTCTCTACGTACGCTGGCTTTGGTAACTTCTACGCCACAACGATCGCAGACTACGCCCTTATATCTGATCTTTTATATTTACCACAATGACATTCCCAGTCTTTGCTGGGTCCGAAGATTCTCTCACAGAACAGACCGTCTCTTTCGGGCTTCAGTGTTCTATAGTTGATCGTCTCGGGCTTTAATACCTCGCCATGGGACCACTCCCGGATTTTCTCCGGGAAGCTAATCAATCTTGATGGCATCAAATGTCATAGGCTGATAGGTTGTTTCATTTTTGTTTCTGACATTAATGGCACTCCCTTCTATACAAAGCATTAAAATTCATCATCACTGCCGTCAAAGCTATCATCGGTGTAATCATCGTCAACGTAATCGTCGTCCTCAGAGTTCACCAGCTCACCATTGTCATCAAATTCCTGTGACTGATAGCCCATCTCGCCAAGGGAGCTCTTGTCGTAATCGTCATCGTACTTACGATCACCTTCCATCTCATAACGGTAATCGGTATCGCCGTAATCGACAGTCTCCATGATCTCAACCTCGGTCTGATCCTCACGCAGCACTCTGACATCCAGACCCAGTGCCTGCAGTTCCTTTAACAGAACCTTGAAGGACTCGGGGATACCGGGCTCAGGGATATTGTCTCCCTTGATGATTGCTTCGTAAGTCTTCACACGTCCGATCACATCATCGGACTTCACAGTCAGAATCTCCTGCAGGGTGTAGGATGCGCCATACGCCTCCAGAGCCCAAACCTCCATCTCTCCGAAACGCTGGCCGCCGAACTGGGCTTTACCACCCAGAGGCTGCTGTGTTACCAGGGAGTACGGTCCGGTAGAACGCGCATGGATCTTATCATCTACCAGATGATGCAGTTTCAGGTAATGCATGTGTCCGATCGTTACAGGGCCATCAAAGTATTCACCGGTTCTACCGTCACGAAGACGTACCTTACCGTCTCTGGAAATGGGAACACCCTTCCATACTCCTCTGTGATCTCTGTTCTCAGACAGATACTGCATAACCTCAGGAAGAAGCTCTTCACCATGCTTGCTGGTAAAGGTCTCTCCTGCCCAGGGCTTACCGTCTGCGGTAGTTTCCTGTCCCTTTTCTTTCCACTCTGCACTTTCTGCATCGTCGAAAGGAAGGTTTACATAATCGTTGGCAAGATCCAACGTATCCATAATATCTTTCTCGTTCGCACCATCGAAGACAGGTGTTGCCACATTGAATCCCAGAGCCTTGGCAGCCAGGGAAAGGTGGATCTCCAGGACCTGTCCGATATTCATACGGGAAGGCACGCCCAGAGGGTTCAGCACGATGTCCAAAGGACGTCCGTTGGGCAGATAAGGCATATCTTCTACAGGAAGCACGCGGGAAACGACACCCTTGTTACCATGACGTCCTGCCATCTTATCACCTACGGAGATTTTTCTCTTCTGTGCGATATAAATGCGGACTGCCTGATTTACTCCGGGTGCCAGCTCATCGCTGTTCTCACGGGTAAATACCTTGGCATCCACTACAATACCATATTCGCCATGAGGTACTTTTAAGGAGGTATCTCTTACCTCTCTTGCCTTCTCACCGAAGATAGCACGCAGCAGTCTCTCCTCTGCGGTCAGCTCAGTCTCTCCCTTCAGGAGTAACCTTACCTACCAGAATATCACCGGCACGGACTTCTGCACCAATTCTGATGATACCTCTGTCATCCAGATCCTTCAGTGCATCGTCACCGACACCCGGAACATCACGGGTGATCTCTTCCGGTCCGAGCTTGGTGTCACGGGCTTCTGCCTCATACTCCTCGATATGAACGGAGGTGTAGACATCTTCCATAACCAGTCTCTCACTTAAGAGAACCGCATCCTCGTAGTTATAACCTTCCCAGGTCATGAAACCGATCAGAGGGTTCTTACCCAGTGCCAGCTCACCCTGAGAGGTGGACGGACCGTCTGCAATGACCTGACCTGCCGCTACATGGTCGCCCTTGAATACGATAGGCTTCTGGTTGTAGCAGTTGGACTGGTTACTGCGGGAGAACTTGGTCAGATGGATCTCTGCCTTTTCTCCGTCATCATAAGCAATGCGAATGATCTTGGAAGATACATAGGTAATGGTTCCGGGCTTCTTGGCCACTACGCAGACACCGGAGTCAACCGCTGTCTTTACTTCCATACCGGTACCAACCACAGGAGCCTCAGTGCTTAACAGAGGCACAGCCTGACGCTGCATGTTGGATCCCATCAGCGCACGGTTCGCATCATCGTTCTGCAGGAAAGGAATCAGTGCAGTAGCCACAGAGAATACCATTCTCGGGGATACATCCATGTAATCAAACATTTCCTTAGGATATTCCTGTGTCTCATCCAGATAACGTCCGGAAACAGATTTTCTCACGAAATGGCCCTCTGCATCCAGTGCTTCGTTTGCCTGTGCCACATGGTAATTATCCTCTTCGTCCGCAGTCATGTAGACTACTTCATCGGTAACGCGGGGGTTCTTAGGATCGGACTTGTCGATCTTGCGATAAGGAGCCTCTACGAAACCATATTCATTAATTCTTGCATAGCTTGCAAGAGAGTTGATCAGACCGATGTTAGGACCTTCGGGTGTCTCGATAGGGCACATTCTTCCATAATGGGAGTAATGTACATCTCGAACCTCGAATCCGGCACGGTCTCTGGACAGACCGCCGGGGCCCAGTGCAGACAGACGTCTCTTGTGGGTCAGCTCACCCAGAGGGTTATTCTGATCCATGAACTGAGACAGCTGGGAAGATCCGAAGAACTCCTTCACTGCAGCGGTTACAGGCTTGATATTGATCAGAGACTGGGGAGAAATATCCTCAGCATCATGTGTTGTCATACGCTCACGTACCACTCTCTCCATTCTGGACAGACCGATACGATACTGGTTCTGCAGCAGCTCACCTACTGCGCGGATACGTCTGTTGCCCAGATGGTCGATATCATCATCGTTGCCCAGGCCATACTCCAGATGCATATTATAGTTGATGGAAGCCAGGATATCTTCCTTGGTAATATGCTTGGGTACCAGTTCATGTACGTTCTTCTTGATTGCTTCTGCCAGCTTCTCGGGATCATCGCCGAACTCTTCCAGGATCTGTGCCAGAACCGGATAGTATACCAGTTCATGGATACCGAAATCCTTGGGATCGCAATCTACATAGTGGGTCAGATCACCATCAGATTAGACAGTACTTTTACAGTTCTCTCTTCGGTCTGGATATATACGAAGGGAACTGCGCTGTTCTGGATGGTATCTGCCAGCTCTGCGGTCACCTTGTCTCCTGCGGATGCGATCACTTCACCTGTGGAAGGATCCACTACATCTGCAGCCAGGATCGATGACGGATACGATTCTTCAGAGCTAACTTCTTATTGAATTTATATCTGCCGACTTTGGCTAAATCATATCTTCTGGGGTCGAAGAACATAGCATTGATCAGGCTCTCAGCACTCTCAACGCTTAAAGGCTCACCGGGACGGATCTTTTGTATAACTCTAACAGACCCTCCTGATAATTCTCAGCAGTGTCCTTGGTAAAGCTTGCCTCGATCTTGGGTTCGTCACCGAAGAGTTCACGGATCTCATCATTGGTACCGATACCCAGGGCTCTGATCAGTACGGTAATGGGAACCTTACGGGTTCTGTCCACACGTACATAGAAGATATCATTGGAGTCGGTCTCATACTCCAGCCATGCACCACGGTTCGGGATTACGGTACAGGAGAAGAGCTTCTTACCGATCTTATCGTGTCCGATTCCGTAGTAGATACCGGGAGAACGAACCAACTGGCTGACGATAACACGTTCTGCGCCATTGATTACGAAAGTACCGGTCTCAGTCATCAGCGGAAGATCACCCATGAAGATCTCATGCTCACTGATTTCTTCCTTCTCCTTGTTATAAAGGCGAACCTTAACCTTAAGAGGTGCTGCAAAGGTAGCATCTCTCTCTTTACACTCTTCGATAGAATACTTCACGTCGTCCCTGCAGAGTTCAAAATCCACAAATTCCAGACTCAAGGAACCGCTGTAGTCAGCGATCGGAGAGATGTCGTCAAAGACTTCCTTCAAGCCTTCGTCTAAAACCACTGATAGGAGTCCTTCTGGACCTCGATCAGATTGGGCATCTCTAAAACCTCTTCTTGTCTTGAATAACTCATACGCATAACCTTGGTACCGGCAATCGGACGTATTCTGTTCTTTTCCATTGACATTTCACCCCGTTCTTTCAGATTTAAAGCCTATTTTGCGTCGGCAACAATGCAGTATATATAAACGCCAGTTTTTGGCATGACAAATAAGCATGGTACCGCACAATAGTGCACTATCCATAATAGCACAATGTTAGAAATACGTCAAGGAAATATTTTGAATTATTTAAAAGAATAGATATTTTTAAAATTAATAAATGACAGATGCGAATAAGAAAACCATGCACCGGCAGGTGCCGGCACATGGTCCGTCGTATACTGGTTAAAATTACTTCAGAGTAACCTTTGCGCCAACTTCCTCAAGCTTCTTCTTGATGTCCTCAGCCTCTTCCTTAGAAGCGCCTTCCTTAACAACCTTAGGAGCTCCGTCAACTACGTCCTTAGCTTCCTTCAGGCCCAGACCGGTTACTTCACGAACAACCTTGATAACCTTAACCTTCTCAGCGCCAACCTCGGTCAGCTCTACGTCGAACTCAGTCTTCTCTTCTGCTGCTTCAGCAGGGCCAGCTGCTGCTACAACAACGCCAGCTGCTGCAGATACGCCGAACTCCTCCTCGCAAGCCTTTACGAGATCATTTAACTCTAATACAGATAACTCTTTGATAGCATCGATTAATTCCTGTGCTGTTAATTTAGCCATTTTAATTTCCTCCATTTGAAATATTTTGATTGATTGTCAATTAGCTGCAATTATTATTCAGCTGTGGGTGCTGCTTCGCAAGCTGCTGCGCCGCCTTTTTCAGCCAGCTGATTCATAACACGTGCAAAATTGGTGATAGGACTCTGTAAGCTGCCAAGCAGTTTGGAAATGAGTACGTCTCTGGAAGGGATGTTAGCGATTGCAGCCATACCCTTAGCATCATAAACAGTACCTTCTACCACACCGGCCTTGATCTCAAGCTTATCAGCAGTCTTAGCGAACTGAGCCAGTACTCTTGCAGGAGCGGTTGCATCCTCGGTAGAGTAAGCCATTGCGCTGGGTCCTTCCAGATACTCGGACAGACCTTCGAACTGTGTACCCTTGAACGCGAAGTTCATCATGGTGTTCTTGTAAACCTTGTAGCTAACTCCTGCCTCACGTAAGCTCTTACGTAACTGGGTATCCTGCTCAACAGTAAGTCCACGGTAGTCTACCAGAACTACAGACTGGGCATCTTTGATACCAGCAGAAATCTCTTCTACTACAGGCTGTTTTAATTCAACTTTTGCCATTTCTTTACCTCCTTATAGATTTTGTGCCGATAAGAAGAATATAAATAGAATCCTGCTCGCAGGATTCTACGCCTGCGGCGAATCGCTTTAGCGATATATTCCACTTCGCCGCAGTGCGATCCTCGCGGAGCGTTTTGCTTTATAGGATAAAATCCTATAAAGTAAAAACTCTGTGAAGACACAGAGAGATGATATCATCATACTTATCTCCTCGGCAGGACTTACGCTCGGTCTCCCTTGCACCTGCTGTCTTCGGCATGGTTTTACAACCTCAGATAGAATAGCATGGGAGACCGTGTTTGTCAAGGATTATTTAATAATTTTCTGCATGAATTTCAAAATAGCTCTGGGGATGATTACATACGGGGCAAACCTCCGGTGCCTTGGTGCCTACCACGATGTGCCCGCAGTTGCGGCACTCCCATACCTTCACTTCACTCTTCTCGAACACTTTTGCTGTCTCCACGTTCTTTAACAGTTCGCGGTATCTTTCCTCATGATGCTTTTCGATCTCTCCAACCATACGGAATTTCTGCGCCAGTTCAGGGAATCCCTCATTCTCTGCAGTTGCCGCAAAATCTTCATACATATCAGTCCACTCGAAATTCTCACCTTCGGATGCTGCAGCAAGATTTGCTTTGGTATCACCGATGCCGTTCAGTTCCTTGAACCACATTTTTGCATGTTCTTTCTCATTATCTGCAGTCTTTAAGAAAATAGCTGCGATCTGCTCATACCCTTCCTTCTTTGCTACAGATGAAAAATAAGTATATTTGTTACGTGCCTGGGACTCTCCGGCAAATGCCGCCTGGAGATTTTTCTCTGTCTGGGTTCCCTGATATTTGTTCATGGTGTTTTCTCCTTCTCTTTTCATCTACTATACCTTTTGGAGGTAACCTTTATTCTAAAACATACGGTTTCTCCGTTCTTCGAACGTTCGAATTCGTAACCAGCATACCTGCAGGCAGCCAGTTATTGTTTCCTAAGGATAAATGTATTCTATCACAAAAACCGCCTCACTGTAAACAGTGAAGCGGCTCTTTTGCATTCGTTATCTAATTAGATTAGAGATCAGATTAGAACTTTGCTACGCTAACCTTAACGCCAGGTCCCATAGTGCTGGTCAGAGTGATGCTTCTCAGATACTGACCCTTTAATGCGCTGGGCTTAGCCTTTACGATAGCGTCCATAAGTGCATTGAAGTTCTCCTGCAGAGCTTCCTCAGAGAAAGAAGCCTTACCAACGGGAACATGCACGATGTTGGTCTTATCAAGTCTGTATTCAATCTTACCGGCTTTGATATCGTTAACTGCCTTGGTTACATCCATGGTTACGGTACCAGCCTTAGGGTTAGGCATTAAGCCCTTAGGTCCGAGAACCTTACCCAGACGACCTACAACGCCCATCATATCAGGGGTTGCTACTACAACGTCGAAGTCCAGCCATCCTTCGTTCTGGATCTTCGGGATCAGCTCCTCGCCACCAACATAGTCAGCGCCTGCAGCCTCAGCCTCATTGATCTTATCGCCCTTTGCGAATACCAGAACTTTTACAGTCTTACCAGTTCCGTTAGGCAGTACAACTGCGCCACGGATCTGCTGCTCAGCGTGACGTCCGTCACAACCGGTTCTGATGTGAACTTCGATGGTCTCATCGAATTTAGCAGTTGCAGTTTTCTTAACCAGAGCGATAGCATCGTTGGGCTCATAGAATGTAGCACGATCTACCAGCTTGGCAGCTTCGGTATATTTCTTACCATGTTTCATTATTTTACCTCCTAGGTTCCAGCGGCAATATTTTTTTCATTGCCTCCCAAATATTTATAAGTTACTCCTCAACAGTGATACCCATGCTTCTTGCAGTACCTGCAATCATGCTCATAGCTGCTTCCAGACTTGCTGCATTCAGATCCGGCATCTTCATCTCAGCGATCTCCTGAAGCTTAGCCTTGGAAATGGTAGCTACCTTGGTCTTGTTGGGAACGCCGGAACCGGACTTGATGTTGCAGGCTTTCTTTAACAGTACTGCTGCAGGGGGAGTCTTTGTAACGAAACTAAAGCTTCTGTCTGCATATACAGTAATAACTACGGGGATGATAAGATCTCCCTTGTCTGCTGTTCTTGCGTTGAACTGCTTGGTAAATTCAACGATGTTAACCCCGTGCTGTCCAAGTGCAGGACCAACAGGGGGAGCCGGTGTTGCTTTTCCGGCAGGGATCTGTAACTTGATATATCCTTCTACTTTCTTTGCCATTGTGGCACCTCCTATAATGTGGTAATTCGGCGCAGGCTGCCTTGTTGCTCGCCTCCTGCTCCCACTGGAACGACTTCTCGTTCCTTTCATGCTGCCACTCTCTTCACCTTGCGGTTTCTGAGAGTTTTATATTTTATCTCCGGAATTGCCCGTGAGAAAAAATATCCTTGTAAGCTTATTAAAGCTTTCTGACCTCTGCAAAGCTGATTTCCACAGGGGTCTCTCTTCCAAACATTTCTACATTGATCGTAGCTGTCTGTTTGCCATAGTCCAGTTTCTGCACCACGCCGACGGTATCCTTCCATACTCCGGCCACAACAGCAATGCTGTCGCCTTCACCAAAGTCGATGGATACATTCTCGGTCTTAATGCCCAAAGGCTTCATCTCAGCTTCTGTAAGAGGTACAGGTTTACTTCCGGGACCTACGAAACCGGTCACACCACGGGTATTACGAACGACATACCAGGTATCATCGTTCATCTCCATGTTGAGAAGCACATAACCGGGGAACATTTTCTTGGAGACCGTCTTGCGGGCGCCGTCTTTCAGTTCTACGACATCCTGCATGGGAACTCTTACTTCAAGGATCTGTTCTGCCAGACTCTTGTTGTTCTCGATGGTCTTCTCAATATTGGCTTTGACCTTGTTCTCATATCCTGAATAGGTATGGACTACATACCATTTTGCCTCTGCCATACAATCACCCTCGCTCTATAATGATGTTAAGAAGTTTACGCCGTACTGGATAAAATAATCCAGAACCGCAATAATCACACCCACTACAACTGATATTGCAACAACCGCTACGGATTGCTTCAATGTTGATTGTCTGTCCGGCCATGAAATTTTCTTAAATTCAGCTTTTGCGCCTTTAAAGAAACTGGGGCGCTTCTGTTTTTCTGCGGAATCTCCCATTTCGACCTCCCATACTAGAACGGCTGATTATTTGGTTTCTTTGTGCAATGTATGTGTCTTACAGAATCTACAATACTTCTTGGTTTCCATTCTATCAGGATGAGTCTTCTTATCCTTGGTAGTATTGTAGTTACGCTGCTTGCACTCGGTACATGCTAAAGTAATTTTTGTACGCATTTTTCTACCTCCACGTGTTTTCTGATCTCTAAATTTAAGCATAAAAAAAAGACCTAAATCTCATCTCGCTTGGATACTATAACATAATCTGCGGTCTTCGTCAACTGTTTTCCCAAAAATCCCACTATTTTTCTTGTTTCTTCTTATTTATTATGCTATAATGATCGCATAAAAGTGGGGTATTGGATTTCCCCGTCCCAATTCATCCGCAGGGAAGAAAGGAGATGCCTATGAGTGCTATCATGAACACTGTCTATAATAACTACCTGACCACCTATGCATCAAGACAGATTACAAAATATGACACCCATAAAAAGAGTGAGCTTCGCAGTGTATACAACTCTATCGTAAAGCTGAACAAGGACACTCCCTGGTATCTTCCCACCACCAATAAAGACACACAGCATTATGCCGTGGATCTGAAGGAAAACGCCCGCGAACTGCACAACACCATCGCACAGATCGGCGGACTGGAGACGGATGGACTGTTCCGGAAAAAGAGTGCCTACTCCACAGACGATGATATCGTGGAGGCTTCATACATAGGCTCCGATACCACCACAGGAGCTTCTCCGGAATTTGATATCGAAGTAAAACAGCTGGCCACGCCGCAGGAGAATCTGGGTTATTTTCTTCCGGATCTGGCAACCACGCTTGCTCCTGCCACCTATTCTTTTGATATTGCGATCAACGATATGAACTATGAATTCCAGTTCAATATTGGCGAGGGTGATACGAACCGGCAGATCACGGAACGTCTGTCCCGTCTGATCAACAACGCGGATATCGGTATCACAGCAGATGTGACGGAATCCGATTCCCGTTACGCACTTCGTCTGACCTCGGATGCTACCGGTGTACCGAACGGCAAGGCCTATCATTTTCAGGTCAGCGATGATCATACCAGCAAGACCTCCGGTGTTGTGGATTACCTCGGACTGAATTATGTCAGTCGTCCTGCCGGCAACGCAAGATTTTTTCTCAATGGTGAAGAACGAACCGCTTCTTCCAACCACTTTACAATAGGAAAACTGTTCGATGTACAGTTAAAAGCCGTCAGTCCGGAGGATCAGCCCACACATGTCGGTCTGAAAACAGATACCGAATCCATCACAGACAATATCATCCAGCTGGTAGGCAGTTATAATGAATTTATTAAAACAGCTTCCTCCTACCTGGAGACACAGTCCAGAAGCAAACAGCTGATTCACGAATTCTCCTCCATAGCTTCCCACTACGGTACTTCTCTGGAAAACATGGGAATGCACCTGCAGGAGGATGGTATTCTATCTGTCAATGATGAAAAGCTGCGGCAGACCGCCGCGGAATCCGGGAATGACCTGTCCGGCTTCAATGTACTGAAAGAATTCAGCAGTTCGCTTTTACACAAGAGTGATCAGGTTGCTCTGAATCCTATGGATTATGTAGACAAAAAAATTGTGGCCTACAAAAATCCCGGTCACAATTTTGCCAGTCCTTACATTACCAGCGCTTACAGCGGTATGATGTTTAACAGCTACTGTTGATTCCCTTCCGGGGAATTAACAGTAGCTGTTATTTCATTTTCTGCTTCTGTTTTCTTATTTTGCCTTTTTGGATTTGGCCTTGTACTTATCAATCTGTACAAAATCATCCATCAGCTCCAGAATCTTGTCTCTACCTGTCTGGTTCAGCTTCACGTAGTTCTGCATAACACGGTTTTCCAGAAGCTGTGCTCCCAGAGAAGCATCTCTCTCCAGAGAAGAGAAATCCACCGGGTTCAGGCTCAGCTTGTCACACATCTTGATCACTGTTCCGTACGCCATTCCCTCAATCCCGCGCTCCAATGCAGTCACCAGTGTGCTGTAGGGAATGTTCATCTCCATGGCAAACTGTCTGACACTACGATACTGTCTCAAAATTTCTTTCTTTAAAATCTCCGCCTTAGTCATATTTATTCCTCCACGTGTCCTCCAAAATTGGTACAGCTATAATATACGATTTCCCGTTTTCCATTTCAAGTAAAAACAGAAAATTAAGAATTTCGACGAATTTTTAACAATATTTTTATATTTCTTCCAATTGGTCCAGCCAGATCCTGGCACAGGCATCGGACGGCATCCGCAGATCACCTCTGGGTGACAATGCCACACTTCCCACTTTCGGTCCGTCCGGCAGGCAGGAACGCTTAAACTGCTGTGTGAAAATCTCCGGTAAAATTCTTCAGCCACTTGCGGATCGTCGGATCGTCATATTTTCCTTCAAAGGTCTCTCTTGCGATCCGGTAGACCTTGTCCGGTGCATAACCGCACCGCAGCATATAATACAGGAAAAAATCATGCAGTTCGTAAGGACCTACCAGATCTTCCGTCTTCTGTGCAATGTTCCCCTCCACCGGTGGAAGCAGTTCCGGGCTCACCGGCGTATCCAGCACGTCCTTTAGGACTGCGGTAAGCTCTGCATTATTACAGGTATCGGCATAATAGGCCACCAGATGTCTCACCAGTGTTTTGGGCACTCCGGCATTGACGCCATACATGGACATATGATCTCCGTTATAGGTAGCCCACCCTAAGGCCAGTTCCGACATATCTCCCGTGCCGATGACCAGAGCATTTTCCTTGTTGGCAATATCCATGAGCACCTGGGTACGCTCTCTGGCCTGGCCGTTCTCATAGGTGACATCATGGCACTCCATATCCTGACCGATATCCGTAAAATGTCTGGTGACCGATTCCCGGATATCCACCTCCCGCAATGTAGTTCCCAGCGTCTTCGCCAGCAGACAGGCATTCTCATAAGTCCGGTCTGTTGTTCCGAAACAGGGCATGGTCACTGCAATGATCCCCGACCTCGGAAGTCCCAACAGATCAAAAGTGCGCACTGTCACTAAAAGTGCCAGTGTGGAATCCAGTCCTCCTGAAATACCCAGGACCGCTGTCTTACATCCGATATGCTCATATCTCTTTTTCAGGCCGAAAGCCTGAATGGATAAAATATCTTCACATCTGCGGTTGCGTTCTACCATGTCCTCCGGTACAAACGGGTGTGCAGCGAACTTCCGGTCCAGTTTTGTCCCAGTCAGCTGCATGGAAAAAGGAACTGTAAGATAGGGCTTCATCGGTCTCTTTCCGAAGGTACCCATTCGCCTGCGCTCACTGCTTATTTTAATACATCCAGATCGTGTAAAGAATTCCCGTAGTAAAACGAGCGGACTGTACCAACAGTGTTCCGTTCTCTGCGATCAGATCATGTCCTCCGAATACCAGATCCTGCGTGGATTCCCCTTCTCCGGCAGAGGTATAGATATAACCGCACAGAAGTCTTGCACTGGAAGCTTTTATCAGAAGGGTACGATAATCATCCTTGGAAACCGTCTCATTGGAGGCCGACAGATTCGCAATGACTGTAGCTCCCATCAGTGCATGCGAGGTAGAAGGCGGCTCTGCCACCCACAGATCTTCGCAGAGCTCACATCCCAATATCAGCTCCGGAAGTTCCTCACACCGGAACAACAGGTTGGATCCGAAAGGAATCACCTGTTTTCCCAGACGATATTCCGTCACCGTTTCCTCTCCCGGTGTGAAATGCCTGCCTTCATAGAACTCCGCATACATAGGGATATTTTTCTTAGGAATCATTCCCAGTATCCTACCCCGGTACAATACCGCAGCCACATTGTACAGACGGCCGTCCTTGTCCACGGGAAGTCCCACCAGAAATAACGTTTCCAACTGTCCGGTCTCTTCTGCAATCGTAAGCAATGCTTCTTTTGCTTTTTCCAACAAAAGTTCTTGCAAAAGATCGTTACAGGTGTATCCGGTAATACATAATTCCGGAAACACTACGATCTTTGCTCCATGCTCCGCCGCTTCTTTTGCCTGTTCACAGATTACCTGCGCATTATAGACCGGATCCGCCACCCGGATCCTGGGTGTGGCGGATGCTACCTTGACAAATCCCTGTTTCATAAGCTTCCTCGCTTTACTGTATACATTACTGGATCATCTGTTTCAATTCATCCACGGTAAAATTATAGTTTTTATTACAGAAGTGGCAGTTCACTTCGATGGTCTCTCCATCATCGATCATGGACTGCAATTCTTCTCTGCCAATGCTGATCAGTGCTTTTCTCACTCTGTCCTTGCTGCAATTGCAGGCAAATTCCACAGGAAGTGTATCGGTGATCTCCAGATCCATTCCGGAAAGCAGTACTTCCAGCATTCCCTCCGGAGTCTTGCCGGCATCCAGCATAGTAGTAACGGAAGAGAGATTCTTGATATTCTCCTCCAGTTTGCTGATCATTTCCTCTTCCGCAAAGGGCATCAGCTGTACAATGAAACCGCCTGCCTGTCTCACGGTATTGTCTCTGTTCATCAATACCCCAAGTCCTACCACGGAAGGTACCTGTTCGGATACCGCAAAATAATAGGTCAGATCCTCTGCAATCTCGCCGGTCTGCAGCTCTATCTGTCCCACATAGGGATCCTTCAGTCCCATATCGCGGATCACGCTTAAAACACCTGCACCTACGGCACCGCCCACATCCAGTTTTCCCTGGGCATTGGCTGACAGGATCACATCGGGCACATTGGCATAGCCCTTTACATGACCGTTCATATCTGCTGTAACTGTCAGTCCGCCAATCGGACCATCTCCTTTGATCTGCAGTGTGATCAGTTCATCATCGCCCTTTAACATGCTTCCCATCATGGCCCCTGCGCTGAGTAATCTCCCCAGTGCCGCCGTTACCACAGGACTGGTATTGTGAGATACTCTTGCAGTCTCCACCGTCTCTCTCGTCGTACATGCGAACGCACGGATCTGCGCATTTGCTGCAGTTGCACGTACCATATAATCTTTCATTTATTCCACGTACCTTTCTGTCTACAACTCTTTCTGCTGCTCTTTTGCTACGATATATACTCTTTCACTGGTCTCCGTTACCGCCTCACCGGTATCGGAATCCATGATCTCCAGAATCTTCAGTCCGGACTGTTCCACCAGTGTCCTCATCTGTCCTACGGTATAACCCCTCTGCAAATGGGTCTCGGTAAATCTGTGGAAGGTATCACCCTCTTCCTGGACGAAGATTGTCAGATCATACTCGTTGATCTCTTCTTCCGGATCATAATAATTTTCCCAGATAAAACTGCAATCCTCCCGGTTCTCCGCAATCGTCGTATTGCCGATGACTTCCCGGTATTTATAATCTGTATTAAAATCAAAGATAAAAATGCCACCGGGGTAGAGATAATTGTTCACCAGCCGGAATACCTGCAAAAGTTCCTCTTCTTCCAAAATATAATTGACGGAATCACAGACGCTGATCACCGTACCAACAGTAGAATACAGATCCAGTTCCCGCATATCCTGATGCAGATAGAGGATCTCCGAACCGCTCTCCACCTTTTTCTCCATGGCAATGCCCAGCATCTCTTCAGAATTGTCCACGCCGATGCAATCATACCCTTTTTGGTATAACAGTTCTGTCAAAGTGCCGGTGCCGCAGCCCAGATCCACCACCAGATTCCGCTCGGAATCCAGAATTCCTTCCGCGTCCCGCGTGGGTCTGGATACACCATAGGACGCAATCAGCTGATCCAGACGATTGCACCACATTTCATAGGGTGTATTATCCATCAGTTCGTCATATACTCTTGCAAAGTCTGTATAGATTTCTTCCGTATTCTCCATAATTGCAGCATCTCCAGTTTTTTTAGAAAATAGTCCCCAATGCGCCGAATACTCCCATGCTGAGCAATCCCATGATCACGCCTGCCAGAACCACACCGCACATTACTGCAATGACACTGGACTTGAAATCCATGTCTAACAAACTTGCTGCCAGTGTTCCGGTCCACGCACCGGTTCCGGGAAGGGGAATACCCACGAACAACAACAGCGCCACGAACAGGCCTCTGCCCGCTTTTTCCTGCAGCTTTTGTCCGCCTTTATGTCCTTTTCCAGGCAGAAGGTAAAGAACTTGCCTATGACCGGCTTGTCCGCACCCCATTCCAGTACTTTTCTTGCAAAAAGATAATAGGTACCGGCAGCATATTTCCCAGAATACAGATAATATAGCTGGGAAGCAAAGGAAGATTCATTCCAACCGCAATAGGGACAGCACCTCTCAGCTCGATCAGAGGAACCATAGATACCAGGAAAATCATCAAATATTTTTTAACATGTGTTTACTCCAATTCTTTTAATTTATTTATGCCCGCTTTTCCAGATAATTTTTCAAAAAGCGATCAATCGGTCCATTTCCTCATCCGTGCCGACTGTAATACGCAGGGAGTTGGCAATTCTCGGTTTATTCCAGTGTCTGACATAGATGTCGGCCTCACGGAGAGCCGGAACAGTTCTTCCGCGGGAACTTCCTTATGAGAAGCAAATATAAAGTTTGCTTTCGATCCGGAAAGTAAAGCCCAGCTCGTTCAGTTCCTTCTTGATCCGCTCTCTGGTGGCCACGATCTTGCCGTGGTGGCCTTGAAATAAGCGTCATCTCTTACCGCTTCCACACCCATGACCTGTGAAGGCAGGTTCATGGTATAGGAGTTAAAGGAGAATTTTACATCATTCAGATAATGGATCAGCTTCTCATTACCAATGCAGAAGCCGATACGCATTCCCGCCATGGCTCTGGATTTGGAAAAGTCTGTACTACCAGAAGATTCTCATATTTTTAAGCAAGGGCAGTGCACTTGTGCCTCCAAAGTCCACATAAGCCTCATCCACGATCACTACCACATCCGGATTGGCCTGCAGGATCTCTTCGATCAGTTCCTGCGATTCCTCCACACCGGTAGGTGCATTGGGATTCGGGAAGATCACACCGCCGTTGGGCTGTTTGTAATCTTCAGGGTTCATGTGCCAGTTCTCATCCAGCGCACAGGTATGATAAGGAATCCGGTACAGATCCGCCCATACATCATAGAAGGAATAAGTCACATCCGGGAACAGGATCGGCTTTCCGCTGTTGAAAAATGTCAGAAATGCCATGGATAATACATCATCGGATCCCACACCTACAAATACCTGTTCCGGTTTCACACCATAATATGCTGCCAACTCGTCCACCAGGGGCTGCGCATTTGAATTCGGATATAAGCGCAGTGCCGCACTCTCCATATTTTCTGCTGCCTTCCGCACTCCCGGGGCAGGAGGATAAGGACACTCATTCGTATTCAGCTTGATCATGTTCGGGCGGTTCGGCTGCTCTCCTGCCATAAGGAACCACCTTACGTACGTTTTCTTCCCACTTCATGTTAATAACCATGCCTTTCTCAAAACCTGCAAGCTTTCAGAGACTTTCGTCCCTTGTGCAGGCACAAATTTGCGTGTGAAAAATTTATTTTCAGTTATCTGTTTGTTCATTCTGTCGATGTTTTAATTCTTCCGCATAGCTCCTCGCCTGTGCAGGAAGTCCCAGATGTTCGTAACACCGGATCAGCCCCTGTAAAGGTTCTTCTTCCGAACTCCGCAGCGCCAGTACCGGCTGTGTTTCATAAGCTGCATTATAATACCAGACAGCCGCTTCCTCAAAGTCTCCCGTCTCTTCATAGAAATACCCCAGTTCACAGCAGATTTCCGAACAGCCGTCCCCCGCGATCACCTTGGAAGTATACTTGAAAAATGTCACAGCAGCTCCCCGCAGTCTGGCGGCTCTGGCCACCACACAACAGCCTTCCGTAATCTCATCCGCACTTCTGTCCGGGGACGAAACTTCTGCCCTGAAATAATCTTCCGCTTCCAGAAAGTCCCGTGCCTCTCCCGCCAGGAACAGTTCTCTGGCATACATTCCGTACAGTCTTCTGGAAAGTAGTCTTGCCTGCGCGATCTGTTTGCGGAAATTTGCCAGATCCCTGCCCGCATGATTCTGTTCCGGCATGTGAGTGATGACTATATCGCTGTCATAGACTACCGGTTCCAGCCGTACAGTTTCATGGATTGGTTCTTCCCACACGAAGCTTCGCAGTCTGCGGAATAATTTGGGACGATATTCTTCATCAAAATTATACACTGTGCCGTTCTGTAGCTGATTGCCGTATTTCATCTGGACGATCTCGATCTCCGGAAGCAGTGTCTCCTTTAACAGTCGAAACCTTCGCCGGTTTTCTTCCGAAAGCACCTCATCCGCATCTGCGGAATAAATGTATTCCTTCGTAGCTTTGGAAAATGCAAAATTTCTCGCCGCACTGAAGTCATCGTTCCATGTGAGATCATATATTTTATCGGTGTATCCGGCTGCAATCCGCTTTGTGGCATCCGTGGATCCTGTATCCACAATAATGATCTCATCCACCAGATCCCTGACACTGTCCAGACACCTTTTCAGAACCCGTTCTTCATTTTTTACAATCATACACAAAGATATTGTGATCATTCCGGATCTCCGTTCCCGCATTTTTTGCATGCGATGCTGTTCCTACAGCACTTTGGATAAGAATTCCTGTAATCTTGGGCTCTTAGGATTGGTGAAGAACTCCTGGGGAGTATTCTCCTCCACGATATTACCACCGTCCATGAAAAGCACCTTCGTACCCACTTCTCTGGCAAATCCCATCTCATGTGTCACGACCACCATGGTCATACCGCTCTCTGCCAGTTCTTTCATAACTTCAAGTACCTCTCCCACCATTTCGGGATCCAGTGCGGAAGTAGGCTCATCAAACAGCATTACTCTGGGATTCATTGCCAGAGATCTGACAATTGCAATTCTCTGCTTCTGACCGCCGCTTAAAGATGCCGGATAAGCATCTGCCTTTTCCTCCAGTCCAACTCTCTTTAACAGCTTCAGGGCATTCTCTTTTGCTTCTTCCTCACCCATCAGTTTCAATTTCACGGGGGCAAGGGTAATATTGTTCATGATCGTCAGATTGTTGAACAGGTTAAAATGCTGAAATACCATACCCATATGCTGACGAACTTTGTTGATGTCGATCCTGGGATCCGTGATGTTCTGTCCATCGAACCAGATCTCACCGCTGGTAGGTCTCTCTAAAAGATTCAGGCAGCGTAAAAATGTACTCTTACCGGAGCCGGAAGGTCCTACCACCACGATCTTCTCACCGGGGTGAATATGATAATTTACCCCTTTTAATACCTGATTATCTTCAAAGCTTTTATGCAGATCTTTAACGATTATCACTCTTACGCAGTCTCCTTTCCAGTTTTGCAAGCAGAATGGACAATACCTTGGTCAGTACAAAATAGATGAAGGCAATACCAAGCAGCGGTGTAAATACATCAAACAACTTGGAGGTCATCTGGTTGGCCACACGGGTAAGGTCACTCATTCCTACGTAACCTACAATAGAGGTCTCCTTGATCAGCACGATAAATTCATTGCCCAGAGGCGGCAGGATGCTCTTGAATGCCTGCGGAATGATAATGTATCGCATCGTCTGGAATTTGTTCAGTCCCAGTGATCTGCCCGCTTCCATTTGTCCCTTGTCCACAGCCAGGATGCCTGCTCTGACGATCTCCGCCACATAAGCACCGGAATTGATACCGAATGTCAGACTGGCGATCAGCACACTGTTCTTACAGGTAGCCAGAATGCCGGACCACATAATCAACAACTGTACCGTAGTAGGAGTTCCGCGGATAATATCAATATAAGCACTTGCAATCCGGGACGCTATGGTCTTCGATCCGTTCTTTCTCGTGGATAATTTCAAAAATGCCGCTATGGTTCCGATCAGGATACCAAGCAGTGCCGCAAAAACCTCTAAGGTTACTCCAGTCCTTTCAGATAAAGCTTCCATCTGTCCGCTTCAATGAAGGCTGCATAAATATGTTGCCAGATATTTTGCATGTTATTTCCTATGCCTTTCTTGTGAATGTATAAGTGTACGATTAGCCAAACTGTATATGTTGCCTACCTTAATATAGCAAAAAGAGAATGCCATTCTCTTCTTTCATGTATATTTGTATAAAATTATTCACCGATGTACTCAGCTACCAGTGCATCAAAAGTACCGTCAGCCTTCAGATCAGCCAGTGCCTGATTTACCTGCTCTACCAACTCGCTTCCCTTAGGCAGTGCGATAGCGTATTCCTCAGCTTCGAAGCCGAAATCAGCACCGTCGATGATCTTAACCTTACCCTCGAATTTGGTATTAAATACTTCTGCAGGGTTCTTATCAATGATAACAGCGTCTACTCTGCCGTTTACCAGATCATTTACAGCATCTACAGCTCTGTTGTAAGTCTGTGCGGTAGCACCTTCGATATCCTCTGCCAGGAACATACCGGTGGTACCCAGCTGACAGCCGATGGTCTTGTTCTTCAGATCATCTGCAGCTGCGATCTCGGAATCTGCCGGTACGATCACAAACTGTACAGCTTCATAATACGCATCGGAGAAATCTACCTGCTCCTTACGATCATCAGTAACGGTCATTCCTGCGATAGCACCGTCGATTCTGTTGCCAATGGAACTAACCAGAGAGTCAAACTCCATATTCTCTACCTGTACTTCCATACCCAGCTTCTCGCCTACAGCCTTGATCAGAGCTACATCGAATCCGTCGGGTTCTCCGTCATCTCCTACATACTCAAAGGGAGGGAACTCTGCGTTGGTACCGAATACCAGTACGCCGCCCTCGGTCTTATCAGCAGCCTCAGTAGTAGCTGCTGCTTCTGTGGTGGTTGCTGCAGCAGTCTCTGCCACACTGCTCTCGGAAGCCGAGAGGCTCTCGTTTGCTGCGGAATCAGAACCACAGCCAGTCAGCATTGCTGTACACATTACAGTTGCAAGTAACATTGCGATTGCTTTTTCATAATATTATCCTCCTGTCTGTTTTCTACGGACGACAGTCGTCCTTAAACGTTGATTACTATAGCACCTTTTGAAAATTGTGCAACTGTTTATGCATAAATATGCGTAGCTCCACTCTGCAAATACAACATTACCGGGATCGCACCCAGAAGGTTACCACTATATATGGAATAAACGGTTTCGGTACACGAAGTTTTCCATCCGGTGTCACATTTCTTCTGCAAAACTGTACTGCAGCCAGCAATGTCAACGCCGATAACATATGGATCGAAACCACAACAGATTCCTGCCAGGCGCAGCCTGCCAACGCACATACAGAAAATGCATGACAGTCAGCTCTTCCGTACATTTGGGCAAACAATATCTGCTGCAGGTACAAACAATGCCATTGCTGCCGCCTGCTGTATGCTAAACCTGTCAGTAATCCTGCACACTCCATCTTCCATATAAGCTTCCGACACCGGAAGCCCCAGCAGTATTTCCTGTCCATGGCAGGCACCACCACCATACATAATTATACACATAACTGTGTACAGCATCCATGCAGGCCGCCGCTAACAAACCTCCCGCCAGCGGGAGCAAGGATCTCCTGTGCCCCAGGATCCAGTCTGTTTTCTTCCGGAAGTCTTCCATCCATTCCCCTATAACAAGAATCACAACTGCATGATCCAGGCCAGTCCCCAAGCCACGCTTTTCCGGGTTCCATCCTCTCGATGTCTCCCGATAGTTCCACACGCAGCAGCCAGATTGCACTGCCATAGATAAGGCCTCCCAGAACCACCGACCACAGTATCCGGAACACGATTTCCAAGGCTCTCATACCTCCTTACCGTAACCGGGTACGCAGTTCATCCAACACATTTCCCGACACTCCGATCACGCTGATCGTTGGATGATCTTCCAGCCTCTTGTCACCTTTATAGGCCCGCACTGTGATTTCCTGTGTCTGGTTCTCCGGAGTATATAAAGGCACCATAAATTCCAGTTCTTCCGTCTTACGATACCCCTGACTTTCGGTATAATCATAGACTTTATTCAATGTCGGATCCAGTGCTGTCATACATTCCGGGAAGATGACTTCCACCCGGTCCGCATATCCCCATGTGGTAAAGGTAAGAATTCCGCTTTCGCCGCATTTGAAGACCGGCTCCTGCGGCTCCAAAATACGTTTCACACTGCTTTCCAGTGCAAATTCCGTCGTACCGTAACAGATACGGCTCTCATTCCCCACATGATCCGAAGCATATCCCAGTACCGTAAAATCCCCGCTGAACAGCGGTTCGTCCTCTGTGATTGTAATCACGATACAGCCATCTTCTCCGGAAAGGTAGGTCTTAGAAACAGCATTGTCCGTATTACTGATAACAATTGTAAAATGATCCACACCACTTAGAGCATCTGCGGCAGTAACACGTATGGTAACAGCTCCGTCTCTGCGATCGATCAGTGCCCGGTTCTCCAGTATTTCCATCCCCCGGATGACCGGAGCTTCTCCGTCAGCGATCAGAGCGATCCCGTTTTTCTGATCCTGCGTAGATACAGAATATATTTTATCTGTTCCGTGATCCGCTTCCGCTACCGGAATCACCCGAATCGTTTGTCCGTTCCGGTCTCCACTTATGACAAATTGCTGTACTCCGGTAAGTTCCTGATTCCGGTGTGACCGCAAAGTATAGGAATAGGAATGTTGCTGCAGCACATTGGTCCCCTCAGTCGCATAAGACAGTCCCTCCGCATCTGTCCGGATCACATCATCCGTTATCTCCGCAGACGGTGTGACAATGATATTTCTCGCCCTGCCACCGTCCTCCGTCACCGTTTCATATATTGTCCCATTCAGTTGATAGTCCGGTCTGGCTGTACCTTCCATATAAGATGCATTCGTTAACGTGAACGGTGTCTTTCCGTCCGCCCGGACATACCAGGTTTTGTCCGCTGCCGCCGGATATACATTGCCCTCTGCCTCGTTTATCTTAAGCTGTTTTGTATGAAGCTTCCACAGAATCTGTTTTCCATCCACACAAATATGTGTGGTCCCCTACATTTCCCGCCACATCCACAGCGGCAATATGCAGATACTGCACCCCATCCTTTACCACCAGTTCCATATGGGGTCTTTACAATAACCGGCATCGTCCGTTACGACGGTATCCCTGTTTTGATCCACAAGATAATAATATCCCCTGATACCGCTAAGCAATGTGTTTTTGTGATATTGAGTCACATAGTTTGGAAGTACTGCCCGTCAGATAAGATTCCGCTCTATGATAATATACCGTCCCGTAATCCTCCGGCTCTGCCCACGAGATTCTTATTCTTTCACTGTCCAGTGCTTCTCTTACGACGTTCTCCGGAATTTTCCCGGGAGCCGCAAGATCAGTTGCCCTGACTCCCTTCAGCTGTAAAGTCTCCTGGTAACCTATTGCTTTTGACTGCAGACACAACAGCCCGTCTCCACTCCGTACTCCACTTTCACTTTCATATAGCAGTGCACATTCCGGATTTACATAACTGCTTCCGCCATATGCCGGCTTCGAGAATAGGACCTGGCCTTCCGTATAACCGCATACAAGAGTTCTCCCACCACTGAAACTAAGTGAGCTGATTCCCGCGGTAAACCAGACATTTCCTCTTAAATGAAAATTCAGATGCACGTAGATATGTGTCGTTCCTTCCGGTAATGAGATATGCAGGGACTGCCGGAAATCACTGGCTGCCGGGTCTCCGCCGCCATGTTTATCATAAAAAGGATAATCCCGAAATTTTCCCTGTGCAATTTTTGTTCCTTTTTGATCCAGGATTACAAATTCCGACGGCTGCTTCTCATCCGGCAGCCAGTCGGTATTCACAATATTTCCACCCAGAGATCCCCATCCATCGCAAAAATACGAAAGATTCAATGTCGTATTGCCATTGGTGGGAATCCCCCGATAACCGGAAACATTCCACATCTGTTCCTTAGGATAATTCCCGTTTCTGGCCCATCCGACCCGGACTATGGCACGGCTCCACTCATCATCGTCCGTACTTGTGGTATGTCCGTTATACTGATAAGAATTTGTGCCTGAGGAATCAAAGCAATTCGATCCCCACATAAAATATTCCCAATCTCCGAATGTTGGTGTATAAGAAGCATTTCTATAGCAGTCATTCGTATGGTGATGCACGATCTTCTCTCCGGCGGTTCCTCCATAATATCCGGCTCCGCCTCCGGCCATACCCGCTTCTCCTTCCTGCTGCCCGAGGACACTTTCCATGCTGCCACCCTTGCCGCCTGCACCGCCCGGTGATGCTCCACCGCCTCCTCCTGCGATCAGCAGGATTCCCTTCCGGTCGGATACCACGGATGTCATTCCTCCTCCGTTTCCATAATTTGAAGCTCTGCCGCCTTTGTTATACCCGTTTTGACCACCCACGGCATAGGTCAGCTGTTCCCCCCTCTGCAGCCAGAATGTTCCGGAGGCACTTCCCCCACATCCTCCCCGAAAGGAACCGTAGCCCTGTCCTTGCGCCCCCATCGCCTTTATGACGTAGAGTCCGGTATACGGCACGTTATATGTCCTCTTCTTTGCTTCATAAATACCGGTCAGTTCAACAGCCGCTCCGCTGTTGATATCCGTTGCACTATTAATCCGCATCCAGGCACCGTCTTCCAGTCTCTGATAAATAAGGTACGTTTTGTTGTTGTGATCCGTCTGCTCCCAGGACAGATCCACCGCTCCTTTTCCTTCGTTTTCCTTGTAGTTATCTTTCGCCAGCAGGGTAAGATCCACCCATTGCGCGTACAATGTCGTATTTTCGGACGGTATGATGCTGTCGCCCGCTCCTCCTGCCGGCCGTCGGAATTCCGAGTCATAATACCAGCCTCCAAAGGACCACCCGGGTCTGGTGGTCTCCGGTAATGTGACAGGTTCCGGCTGATAGACTGCCGTCAGCCTGTCCACATTACCGTCCGGAGCATCAAAGATATATTGCTTTCCATCCAGACTCCCCCGGAACGGATGCACCTTTTTCCATTCGACAAACCGATTTTTCCCTTGCACCGGAGTGATCTCCGATCCGCCATTGGCACGAAAACAGACTGTATACCCATCTGGTGCGCAGACCAGTTCTTCCTGCAACAGATATCTTTCAAGATATGGCTGCGTTACAGAAAATATCTCCCGGTCATCATACTTTCCTCCATTGGCATAAAGCACAAGGGTGCTTTCACTCCGCACCCATTGTGCATATAAATTGACTACACCATGATCGTTATCTGTCCAGGTTGTCCGGTCTCTCCAATCCGCCTGCCTGAGATTTTCGATTGCAGCTTTATCCGCATAAGCGGTTCCTGAACCATCTGGCTCTGTGTTCCAGCCCGCGAACAAATATCCGGTCCTGCTGTAATTGTTCTCTGTCAGGTGTGTCACCGGAGTGACCGTCTTGCCTTCGTAGACTATGGCATCGTTGTACATATGGATACTGTCATCCATATAACCGTTATAAGATGCACCTCCCGTATTGGCCTGATAACAGACCTTATACTGATTCCAGGAAATATTTTTACATTTATGTGCCGGCAGATCCACCCCCTGCTCCAGATTGTCGCAGAACGGGCAGAGATAATAGTAGCTCATCGGTTTTCTTTCGTTGCCCAGATCCAGGTACTGTATCGAGGCCGCCGCTTCTCTGCTCATATAGATATTGTACTCTTCAATGGCTTCTCCACAATCCGCACAATAGGCTTTCCAGCCAGAATAATAATACTGCATGCATTTTTGTCTGCCAAAAGATACCCCGTGCCAGTTTTTTCCGGTATATCCATTATGAATACACTGTCCCGGCCGGTGGACCACTTTCCAATATCTCACTGGGATTTCTCCATACCGTTTCTCTGTATAAATATGTTCTCCCACTACCGGATCTCTCAGCGAAGAAGGAATCTGCGTATACACAGTGGTGCTGTCATCCCGGGCATACCACACATAATTCCGGTCTCCTGCGCAGGTTGTAAATGCACGTCCATCCGGACTGAAAGAAACATAAGGACTGTTGTAAATGGTCTTTTTCGCTGCCGCTTCCGACTGTATCGAAAACAGGAGCGCAATTCCCAGCACGAGTAATCCTGCCAGATATCTCCCATACCGCATTCTCATTCCTCCTGCCTATCCGTATCCTCTGCCTTGACCACACGCAAGGAGCCCTGTGCCAGTGCAGCATAAAAGTCCGCCACCCTTTCTTTTTCCATATAGATATTTACTCTCTGTGCCGGAGTTGTCCCATCATCACCGCCGATTGCAGCTCCATTCCGGTCAAACACCTGTTGGACAAACACATTTTCCCACAACAGTTTCCCGTTTTGTTCCTCTTCCTCCTGTTCCACACAATAAATATGGATCCTGTCTCCGGCACGCAGGACACCTCCCACTACCTGGTACAGATCTTCGGCGCGGAATCCGGCTATAACAGGTTCCCGCATCTGCTCTGTGATCTCCGACAGTTCCCGCAGCATGCCTGTAGTCAGTACCATCCCCTGTTCCACTCCATATGCCGCTATTCTTCCACTTGCCGCCTCTGTGCTTTTCAGTGCAGTCTCCGGCACAATTCTTTTGTCGATTTCCATGACTGTAATATACTGCTCTGCATTTTCCGCGGAGATTTTTTCTCCCCTGGGAATTGCCGCCGTTACCACGCATACCTGTTCTTTTTCGTATTCCGTAAGCACTCTCTTTTCTGTCTGCAGCAAAAAAACAAATACTGCCATAGCCGCCACAAACGCTGCCAGGATACTTCCGTTCCAGATTCTATTCTTCCACGCCTGACTCATCTTCCGTTTTTTCATTCGTTTCCTCTCCCATATATTCACTGACCACATCTACCAGCTTACTTTTTCAGCAGTTACTGTAATTCCCAGAAAACCTTCCACCGGATATGTGATCTCACTGTACACACCGGTATTCTCAATGGTCTGTCCCCGGAGTCCCTCACTTCTCCCAGGGTTCCTTCCCATTCCAGGATCCTTCCGTCACCGTTTCGTTCCCACACCTGCACTTTTGTTCCCGTGACATTATAGATAATGTAATTTCGTATCTCTACCTTTCCGGAAATCAGCTTGTGACCTACTGCTTCATAATTTTCATTTAACCCCAGATTTTCACGGACAGCAGAACAATATCCCGCATACGCCTGTTCCTGATCTGTGATATGTACCTTATGTGTGCTGCCATACTCCGGATATCAATGACTGCCGATGCCAGATTGGACAGTGCCAATGCATCTTCCAGATACCGTGCGGATGCCTTGTACATTGCCAGTTGCAGCTGCATATACAACAAAATTGCCAGAAACAGTATCAGAAACAATCCCAGCACCCAGGAAACCTGTCCGCTTTCTGCTTTTCCTGTCTCCTGCCGGTTCTCAGTTTTTGGCAGTCGATACTCTCTTTTCCCGTATTTCATAATGTCCGCCCAGCTTTCCGTGAATCTGCAGGATAATGCGTTCCCCATATCCTGCAGGTTCCAAAGTACTTCCCTCATAATCGATCTCTGTCAGTCCTGCCGTCTCCAGTTCTGCCGTGAGGTGTGCCTGCTCCGCCGGTTCCAGATATCCTACCGTTTCCATTTTCAGCAGATAGGCCCTCGCCAGCTGTCCTACATTCTCTTTTGCCTGGAGCAGCTGCACATTCTGCAGGTAGTTCAGCATCACTACCGTCAGTGCCAGCACACACATGCCCATCGTCAGCAGCTCTCCTATGTTCCCTGGCTGTTTCCCTCGTTCCGTCATCTTCTCTCCTATCCTATACCCCTGTCAGGATATCTGCCGCTTTGGTCTGCATCGCTGTTACAATGGTCTGTATAAACGTTGTCAGACTGTCCTTCATGACCACGCACAATAACAGTGCAATAATACACAGACCTACAGTGACCAGGATCCCGTCAATCCCCTGCTCCTGCCGTAAGGCATGTTCTTTTACTTTTCCCCAGATTCTCTGTAAATTCTTCATGTTTTGTCCCTTTCTTGTTTTGTTTTATTGGTATTTCAGAATTGCACCACTGCCCGGAACATATATCCCACACAGGCATATAAAATGATTCCCAGTACCGCCCCCAGCATTCCCAGCTGATAAAAAGTAATACTACGGTCCAGAGCACTTTTTTGCTGTTGAAGCACCGTAAGTTCCATATCCTTCAACTGCTCTCCCATGTCCTTCAACAGATCTACCGCCTGCCCCGACTCTCCTGCCTGGATCAGGGTAATGCACAATGCATCGATCTGACGGTTGTCAAATTTCTGTTGGAAGTCAGACAAAGCCGTAACCAGATCCGACTGTATGACCAGATCTCCGGACAGTTCCATCAATGCCTGCTGTAATCTCTGCGTCCGTACGCTCTGGCAGCATTCCGTCAAGGCATCCGTTACATAGACTCCGGCACAGGTCTGTACCTCCAGTGCCTGATAGATCAGCTGCAGATCCGGCATCATCTTACGATTGTCCTGTCGGTTCAGGTACAGCAATAACAGTTCCGGCACATAATACAGTCCCATTGCCGCAAGCAGTGCATATCCCCAGCCGATAGTTCCCAGTGCCAGTACTGCTCCAAGAAAAAGAAACAGGCGCATCAGCAGGTATTTTACCGGTGTAATTTTCTTCCCATAGTGAAATTTTGCACCGTTTTTCCTTAATTTCTTTTCTGTTCCGGTGACCCAGTTTTCATACCTTCGGCTCTCCCGCAGCATTCCGGTAAATTCCTCGCAGGCATGCAACACCGTTTTCGGCATTGTTCCCATACCCAGCCGGAACACAAAAATTCCTCCCAGCACCGCTCCCAACAGTTCGGGAATCCAGATAACTCTCCAGCTCATTCTCCACACCTCCCTGACTAGCGGCGAAAACCATACAGTTTCCGCAAAAACAGAAACAATATCAGTCCATAGACACCCACTGCAAGATGCCCCGGTAAAGTCCCGGATACTATTTTCCAGACCGACACATCGATCAGCCGGTCCACCGTCAGCAGGGCAAATACCGACATTCCCAGAAGCAATGCCATATTGATACCTGCCTCTCGAAGCATCCCTTTACGTTCCTCTTCCATACGCAGATACTCCCTTGCGGAACGTCTGCTGCTGTCTACCAGTGTGGTCAGATCGCCATATAGCGGATACTGATTTCCAGATTTCTGGCCAGTTCCTTTATCTTGGGATGTTCTATTCGTTCTGCCATGGACAAAGTGCCAGTGAACTATCTCCGGTCGTCTGTGCTTCATAGGCACATTCCTCCAGTGCTCCCTTTAACGGTTCCTCCACATAACGGCTCACCTGACCCAGAACCATGGTGATCTCTCCCGCTGTCAGGCTGTAATTTCCCAGGAAATTCAGACATTTCAGCAGATTTTCATTGGTCATCCGCAATTCTTCTGCCCGCAGCGTGCTCAGGAACAGATATTCCACTGCTCCGCTTATCATTATCCCCGATAAAGCTATCAGGAATTTTCCACTGCTCCCAAGCAATACTCCAAAGATCACCGTCATTCCCAGAAGATTTCCTGCGATCCATTTCTCCGGGTGCACGCCGGAAATCTGCGCCGCATACCGCAATAACAGAGAAATTCTTCCACCCGGCGATCCAGGTATTGTTACGCTGTAGCTCCTGCAGCTTGTGCCGGTTTTCCAACACCCGCAGTCTTGCCGACTGATCCATCCCTTTTTCGTCCGGGACAGCAGGCTTTTTGCTGTCTCCACCCACCGTATCCTTCCAAACAGAAGCAGAAAACCCGTAAATATTAAACAAAGATCCATACGTATATGATCATAAGTTTCTCCTCTCATGTAATGGTCAAAACAATCTCTCATACTCCAGATTCTCTTTCTCCGCATTCCACCCCAGACAGGCGAAGATCTCCTTCACCTGGTAATGTTCCATAAACACCAGGGTCTGAAAGCAGTCCATCATTTTCATTAATTCGTTGCGGGAATAACGACTGTCATACATTGCATAGTCCACGATCTTCTCCGGCGCCCTGTCCGCAGAGGGTGCATGTACCGTAGCCGCAAGATCTGTCCTGTATACGCTGCATTCAACAGATACAATGCTTCTCCTCCCTTCACCTCACCTATGATAAAAAAATCCACGTCCATCGTCAGTCCCGCTATGCTGATATGTTTTAAATCATAATTCACACTGCTTTCCGAGGTTCCCGGAAGCGAATGAAGGAACATCATATCCGGATGAAACAGTGTGGTCAGCTCATCCGCCTGCTGTGCCACCAGAATTGCCATATCATCCGGAAGCGTCTCCTTCAACGCATTTAACAGTGTGGTTTTACCGGAAGAATTTCCTCCGCAGATCAGGGTCGATCCCTGTCGGAACCTCTGCACCAGCAGTTCTGCCGTATTCCTGTCCAGCATCTCTTTCTCCACCAGTTCTGTCATCATGGGAAAACTCTTCGGCACCTTCCGGATACACAGATAAGGTTCGCTGTAGGTATTGACAATGGGCATGGATAAGGTAAAACGAAAGATAAAGTCCGGATGACTTTCTGTATCCGTAAACCGTTGGATCGCATTCAGGTTAGAAATATTCACCTGATTTCTGGTTGCCACATAATCAATAAACTGCCGGTACTCCTTCTCCGAAGCAAAGGCAATTCCGGCATCCATACGTTTTCCTTCTCTCTTGATCCGGATACAGTCATGACTCACCACCCGGATATCCGAAATGCTTTTGTCATCCATGAGCGGTGACAGTCTGGAATAACCGAAAATATATTGTTCAAATGATTTTAAAAGTCTTTTCCTTTTCGTTGCCGGGAAATGATAATATTGATCGATATGTTTTCCTGCCTCCTGCAGAAATTCCTCCTTGCCCAACACACCCTTTTTTACCTGGATCAAAAGCACCTGTTTCTGTGTGATAAAATCTTCTACCAGCCTCTGCAATTCTGCATCAGAGGCGGTTTCTTCCCTTTTGTTTTCTCTTTCCTCCATACATCCTCCTGTTGGTTTTTCTCAAAATAATCTATTTTGCACTAATTAATACATTATGTGATTCCTGGTCGAATATGACCTGATATTTAGAATTTTGACCTCGACTGACCTGTCGGGTAATATGCAGATTACTCCCTTCCGTGGCATCTGTCAACGCCTCCGGAACTATTTTCTCATTTTCGGAAGAATGGCCAAAGAAAAACCGCATTCTGTCAGGTTAATTTCAAAAAACCCGTCAGAATGCGGTCTGCGCATTTGTCTATTTTGTCTTTGTCTATTTTGCCATATCCGGCTCCCGTTCCTGCTGCCAAAGCAGTTTGTCGAACTCCTCCACCGGCATCGGCCGGTAGAATAAAAAGCCCTGTACATCGGTACAATTACAGCCTAACAGGAACTCCTTCTGTTCTTCCGTCTCCACACCTTCAATGACGATATGTGCTCCCAGCTGCTGCAGCATGGCAATGGTATTGCGGATAATGATCTGACTCTTATCTTTCTCCAGATCCCGGATGAATTCCCGATCGATCTTGATCTCATCCAATGTCTGATTCTTCAACATGTTCATGGTAGAATATCCGGTACCGAAATCATCCATGGACACCAGGAACCCTCGCTCCCGCAGGCTTTCCATGCGGCGATACATACCAACCTCGTCCTCCAGGAATGCGCTCTCTGTCAGTTCCAGCGGAACATACTCCGGCAGAACATCATATTCCTCCCTGAGACGGAGCAGTGTCTCTGTCAGTTTCTCATCATACGCATGCAATCGGGATACATTGATGGAAACGGGAATAAGTGTCCGGCCTTCCTTACGCAGCTTTCCAAGATAAGCAAACACTTTCTCCCAGATATATTCATCTACATTGATGATAAATCCGTTTTTCTCCAGTACGGGAATAAACTCTCCCGGTGGCACCAGCCCCTTTTCCGGATGCTTCCAGCGCACAAGCGCCTCACCTCCGATCACTCTTCCGGCCCTCATATCGACCTTGGGCTGCACATACAGCTGTAGTTCTCCGTTCTCCAGTGCGGACACGATATCATTTTCCACCTGGCGTTCTCGCATCTTCTGACTACGCATTTTTTCATCAAATACTGCATATGTCCGATATACTTTGCCTTTGATACTGTTCATAGCCATCGTGGCGCAATCTTTCAGATAGCTGATGGCAGGGGCTCTCTCCGGTGAGATTCCGATTCCAAAGGATGGTTGTACACGGTAAGCGAACGGAAAGTCAGTTATCTTTTCTGATCTCCCGCACAATAATTTCCAGTTCCTCTACTTCCTCATAGCTTGTACATAAACAAAAGATATCTGCTCTGATATGGCAGGCATAGCTATCCGGTCTGTTATTCTCATACCAGTCAAAGCAGGACGCAATAAATCTTAACAATCTGTCTCCTTCGTCTCTGCCGCAAAACTCATTCACAGCCTTAAACTGTACAATATCCATAATTATGACGCTGTATTTTTTATCCGGCTGCTGCTTGATCATTTCACCGCACAGATAGAAAAAAGAATTGATATTATGCAGATTTGTCAGCCCTGTTCTGTTTTTTTCTACATTTTCTTCCGCCATTTTTCTAAGAGAATACAGATATAATTCTTCTTTTCCGGCATCTGTTTTCTGCGGCGAAGATTCAATGATTTCCTCTTTTGCTTTCTGATACGTCATAGGCACCCTCCTCAAAACATAAACCAGTCCCGATGAATGCTTTTATTATACTTCATTTTGGTGATTTTTTCTACTATATGCCGATTTTTATTGTTTTTTTTAGGAAAAATGATATAATATGGGTGTCTGTAAAGTTATTTCAGAGAGGAGCGTACTTTATGTTTTTACTTTTAGCCGGCGGACTTTTGATCATCCTTTTGGCAGTAGTGATCGCCGTAGTATCCTCCGTGGTATCCGCAGTTGCGGCAGCTACCGACGATGCAGAAGACTGACATTCCGGACTTCGGACTGTCAGTTTTCTTCGCCCTAGCTTTTCTTTTTCTCATCTGCTTCCACAGTATCTTTCAATAACACTTCTACTTTCCGTGTTTTGAATCATAATTACAATTCTACCACCAGATCTGCATGGGCCAGCGTGGATTCCCGGTGAGCAATCACAATCGTTGTCCGCCCCGCCATCATTCTGTCCAATGCTTCATTTACCAATTTTTCAGAGTTATGATCCAATGCCGAGGTTGCCTCATCCAAAATAAGGATAGGTGCATCTTTCAAAACAGCTCTGGCAATGGCAATTCTCTGGCGTTGACCACCGGATAACAGGTTTCCGCGTTCCCCCACCCGAGTCTCATATCCATCTTTCAGCTCCATAATAAAATCATGTGCATTTGCAAGCTTTGCCGCATTGATAATGTCCTCCTGACTTGCGCCAGGCCTTCCATAGCGAATATTTTCTGCAACGCTTACGTCATAAAGATATGGTTCCTGAGGCACATAACCTATCAGTTGCCGTACCTCTGCTAAAGGATATTCTTCATAAGCCTTTCCTTTGATAAAGATTTTTCCTTCCTTTACAGGATACAGGCCCAATATAAGCTTGGCAATGGTACTCTTGCCCTTCCCCGATTCTGCCTTAAGAGCCACACATTTTCCCTTGGGAATATCCAAATTGAAATGCTGCAAAACATCCTGCCTGCCATCGTAGGAAAAGGTTACATCCCGGATACTGATTTCCGCATCTCCCTGGAAGGAAATCGCCGATACACTCTCATAGCGTTCAGGTTCTTCCTCCATATCCAGAAACTCAAACACTCTTTTAGCATTTGCAAGATAATTTGCCATAGACGGAATATAAAGTCCCACCTGTAACAAATTCCAGCTCATGATCCGTATAACAAATAAACTGCTGCCAGCCTGTCCACCGTAGTGATTCCCTGACTGACCATAACAAGCCCCACCGCAATAAACACCAACGAGCCAAGAAGTTCAAAGATCTGATTCAGTCCATCCAGACTGGCAGACATAAAGTTCCTCTTGTTTTGCTCTTTGCGATACTTTTCATTTTCTTTGATATATTGTTCTACCATCACAGATTTCAGGGAAAATATTTTAATCTGCTCTATGCCTGACAAAATATTGGAAATTCGTTCCGCAATGGATACATTGATGGTGGACATTTCCCAACTGACTCTTTGCATGGGTTCGATAAACAAGCCGTTTATCACAAGCAGTATAGCACTGGCGCCAAAGAGGCAGAGCGTCACCTGCCAACTGAGCATCAGCATTGCTGTCAGATAAAAGCTCATCATCAAAATGGCATCAATACCCGCCGAAATCGAGAACCATAGATACCCTGGGCCCGTTCACAGTCATTAATCACCTTTGACATGAACTCGCTGCTGCCCGTCTGTTCATAATAAGAATACGGTAATCGCATACATTTGGAATATAGGGCCTTTTGTAAATCAGCGCCACCCTTTTTGCCTCCATAGTATATACATAAAAGGACAGTGCATAAATAAAAGCATCAGACATCCTATCCCTGCACACAGCAGCACCTCCTTTAAAAGTCCTGCAAACATATTCCTCTGTGCATAGTTTTCTACACGAAAAATAATATTTTTGAACAAGAGTGCAGTTATCATATCAAAACAGACAAAGCTGCACTCATGAATATAATAGCCAAAAGATATCTGATAAATCCTGTCTTCATCATTTTCAACATCCGCCAAAGGATGCGTAAATCATTATCACTGTCCGCATCCCTGGGTCCACACTGTCTGATAATCACATCACTATATGCCATTTGTCCGTACCTCCCTTCTCACAATTTCCCCATTTTCAAAGACATATATCTCGTCTGCATCCGCAATAGTGTTCCGTCTGTGTGCAATAGTTATTACCGTCCGATTATGTGAAATTTCTCTCAAAGCCACCTGAATCTCCTGCTCCGTCTCCACATCCACTGCGGAAGTTGGTTCATCCAAAAGCAAAATAGGTGCGTCCTTTAAAAGGCTCTGGCAATAGAAACCCTCTGTTTCTGGCCTCCGGACAATCTTGCCCTCGCTCTCCCACTTCTGTGTCATAACCCTGAGACAGTTTCATAATAAAATTATGAATATTCGCCTTTCACAAGCCTCTATGATCTCTTCTCTGGCAGCACCAATCTTACCATACGCCACATTCTGGGCAATCGTTCCGGGGAACAAAACACATTCTGGGACACCAGACTGATATGTTTGCGCAGTGCATTCATATCCCATTCTCTAAAATCGTGCCCATAAATACGGTATTGCCCGGCCTGTGGATAATAAAAACCAAACAAAATCTTCATAACGGTAGACTTACCTCCACCAGAATTACCGATAAATGCCACATTGCTGCCCCTTTTTATGGTCAGGCTAATATCCTTCAAAATCTGCTTTTCTTCTGAATACCCAAAATTCACATGCTCAAGTTCCAGGACGCTCTCACCTTCAGGCGCAAAAACGCCTTTTCCAGACACCTCCTCTTCCTGATCAAGAATCTCCTGTAATCTTTTTATAGAAATACTGTACTCTCGGATAGAAGCAATCCGACCCGGGATATTTCCCATAGGTTTTGAAATCTGATCCAGCAGCATTGAATAGGCTAAAATTGTGCCAACAGTCATCCTTCCATGACAGGCCTCATAAATGCAGAACAAATAACAGCAGAGTTTTGGTATCCATCGCACCAAATCCCTCACAACAAAATTCATTGCCAGCACCTTGGTTCGGCATGACTCATTCCGCACAATCTCATCTGCTATATCAAAAATACGTTTCTTCTGGAGTTCATATAAATGAAAGGTCCTGCCCACTGAAATCCCCTGAATTACATCATAAGCAGAATTTTCCAATTCATCATACAACTGCCTGCGCACTACGGCTATTTTCCCAACCATTTTGGTCAGTTTCCCTGCACTCCAAAACAGCAACGGATAGCAGATCATTGTCACCAACAACAGACGTACACTTTGTAATCCTATGTAACTGCACACAGTTATTATAGTAATTATCGCTACGAAAAGCTCCGGGATGCCCTCCGCAAATAATGCCTCCGTCTGGTACATATCCGACAAAAGTTTATTCATTAAAGTTCCCGTTCCTTCTGTATCGAAATACGGAATCCGAATCTCTACCAGCTTACTCACCAACATATTGCGTATATCTGTTTGCATGCAGATACTAAAGGTATTCTTGGAATAACTCTTGCCAAAAGCTAATGCCCCTCCCAATAGCATGAGAATAATAAATGGAATCATAAACTCCAGCAAGGCAGCCTTTTCTCCGGCAAATAAACTGTCCGTAGCGTCAGCAATTTTACTACTTCCAATCACAATTATCCGAATCAATAGATAAGAAAAAATTATATATAAGAAACAAAGATACCAATATTTTCGAATGGGATCCAAAAGCTTCGGATTTTTAGTGGTCATAAAAGGCTTCATTCGTACTTCTCCTTTAACGTAAATTATGCTGGAAACACCATCTCTTCTTTTCTCCCAAATGGTACATCAGTTTTTTGAAGAAAACCTCTGTATATACAGATAGAATGCTTGATTTTTCAGTTTTTTTGATATATTTTAGAAATAAAGCTGTTATTCCATTAAATACGCATAAGGAGAATTACCGTGCCGGCACCAATCCATCCAGACTACAATTTCAAGGTAAATCATAAGAAACGTGACAACCATTACTCTATGAATACCGCTGCATCCTATGAAAATATGTACGGCATTGGTTATATGATTTCCGGGGACCGTATCATCATTACTCCTCAAAAAACGGTAACTGTACATCCCGGCACAATTCAGTTCATTCACAAAAATCTCATACATCGTACTACTTATATTTCTGAGGGAATCTATGAAAATATTGATATAAAATTTCGGGAATCCGTGGCAGAATATATCATTTCCGTAATCGGGCAGGAGCGTTTTAATATGCTTTATGACCAAATCAGCATTACTCTCACTCCACAGGCCATCGAACAAATCGATCAGCTCGTTAAACTTATAGAACATGAATGGAATAATTATGACAATTACTCCAATACCATTATTCAGGGACTTGTTATACAATTTTTCGTAACAGCATTACGCGGACAAACGTTTTCTTCCCAAAATGATGTCATTCTGAAGGAAACTCATTTTTCCTTAATAAATGCAATCCATTACGTTCAGTGCCACTATGTAGAGGATCCTTCCCTGAGAGAAACGGCAGAGGCAGTACACCTGTCTGATTCCTATCTTTCCAGACTGTTTACATCCCGTTTGGATACCACCTACTCCCGTTTCCTCACGGGGATAAAAATTTCTCATGCCATGGCATTACTTGTTAATACAAATCTGCCCATTATGGAGATTGCCGGTCAATGCGGTTATGACAACAGCAATTATTTTTCTGATTCATTTAAAAAAATTGTTGGTGTTTCTCCGTTAAAGTACAGAAAGCAGATAAATAAATAAAAGAACAGACTTTTTCTGTCTGCTCCTTTAACTAATTTCTTTGTGGGTATCAAGCCTTACTTAGAGGTTTTAATCAATCCGTTTACCTTTTCGTTACATACTTCTGAAATCTGCTCTTTGGTTTCTCTGGTATTGTATTATATGCTCTGAAATCTTTTTCTTGGGCATTGCTATTTTTCAAAGTAAACACAATATGCAAAATTATTTTATATTTTAAAATCCATTCAAACGTCCTCTCAGTTCTTCCTGAATTCCATATGCATCTAATTTTTTCTTTCCACCTTCTGTCTTTATATATACCTCTCCTTTGGACGTAGAAAATAAAATGTCATTTGTCCAACTTTTTACTACTACTTCTACAACATACAACTCCTCAATAATCTTGCTCTCGTCAGCTATGTTTTGAAATATAACTTCAACACAATCTGAGCTTACATATGGTTTCATCTGTCCGACTCTTTCAGCTATCTTTCTACTTATAACATCCTGATCATCTTTAGATAATTTTACTCCCTTCACTATTCTTTTATCACTTATCCCCCACTTTATTGTTCCTATACCAACGACACGACTATTTAAAAAAGCATTAATGTATATCTCAGCAACATCAATTATAGCGTTTATTGGACTACTACCCTTTATTTCCTTATACTCTATATTTCTCTTTTCAGTTTCCTTCACTTCCTGATTTAACATATACTTTACAATTATTTTTCCTTCTTCGTTTTTTTCTTGCCCCCTCATTATTTGCTTCATATTATTTTTAAAAATTTTATTATAATCAAATTGAGGTCGAGTAGATATTATATCTTTGCAGGTTCTTATCAAGTATATTACATTTTCTTCTGTTTCTTCAGTTATAGTGGTAGTTAAAATAATTTGAACATCTTTTAATCTTTTCATAACTTCTATCAAATTATTTCTAATTTTTGAATCCACTTTAGCAAAAGGTGCATCTAATAATAAAATACTATTTGAAGGAATAAGATATAGCAAATTTAAAATTTGTATAACGCTTTGTTGACCTTGAGACATATATACCCCTTCATATGCCAAAGAAAAATACCTTTCCATATCAACATTTTTTAATAATTTCATCGCATTCTTTATCATTTTAGTATTCAATTGACAATCATAATCCAGAAATTCTCCACTAAAAATAAACACCTTGTTTTCTTGGCTTAACAGTGATAAGGAACTAATTTACTTATCAACTGTTAGCTGACGGTTTCCGGGGTGCATACGGACAAATCCCGTCTGATTTCTAACAGGAAGTCAGACGGGATTTTCGCTTTATATTACGAATTATGGAGGACATACCATGAAAACCTTAATATCTTGTGCCTACAATATGGATAATTGCTGTGTGGAAGTGAAATTCAGCGACGGCAGTATGATTGCGATTGACACTATCGTCGTTGAGAACGAGATTGCTGACAATATGTATCAGCGGTCAGAGCTGGATTATTTGATCTACAACGCTCCTTTGGAGTATGCAGACCTTATCTTGAACGGCGATCCCGAAACCTATTTGAAAACTGTAACAGAATACAAGCCTTTGGATAGCTGACAACACGCTGCCCGCAGGAGAAAATCCTGCGGGCGTTTTTCTGTTTATATTATTTCCCTCCGTTGGATCTCAATTTAGGAAAGAAGATGACAATCTTGAAGCTCTTTCCCCACTGGGAAGCAGCTTCCAGATGAAGATTTAGATCGTCGGCCATCTTCTTAACCAGGTAAAGTCCCATACCGGTAGCCTTCTTTCTGCTGTCAGTAGAATCCCCGGTAAAGCCCTTTTGAAAAATGTACGGCAGATCATATTTTTTTACGCCAATGCCGTTATCTTCAACAGAAAGGATATCTGCAGTCTCCGAATGTATCACGGAAATTGTAAGCATGGGACTATCGCTGCTATATTTGATGGCATTGCTAACGATTTGTCCCAACATAAACTGAAGTCCTCTACGGTCTGTATAGACTGTTTCAGATTGCAGTTTGTTGAGAATGACAAACTGCTTCTCTTCAAGAAGTGGGGCATAGTCCTCCAGAACTTCACCCAAGCAGTCATTCAAATTGACATCCTCAAATCGGTAATCCTTTGTACTGCTCTTCAACCGGGCATAGTACAGCATCTGCGTGACATCCTCCTGAAGCTGACTGCGGACATAATCCAGCTTTGCTTGCAGGGGAGGAGAGACATTTCATCGTTCCGGTTATCCAAGAGCATGGTCAGCAACGATAGGGGCGTTTTCGCTTCATGTGCCCAGCCCTCCACGTATTCTTCATAGTCCCGTAGGGCATCCGCCATATTGTTACTCTCGTTTTTGTATTCCCGTAAAACCGAAGCCAAAAATCGGACAGATTCTCCTTCTTTCTGACTAATGGCACTGAGCAGCCGTTCTTCATTGCAGATGGTAGGATCACTGAGGAAATCCCGGAACAGTTCCATGTGGGTGTTCTCCCTCTTGTTTAGTACAAACAGAATCGCTGAAAACAAAAGGATGCTCGTCAGAACTACTAACCCGATCAAGGTTTGAAATGCCTGAATGTCAGAAATCCAAAGAATGACAGCGCAAAAGCAATCCACGCCCAGCAGCAACAGAAGCCAGGGGTAGTACCGTTCTATCATGTGCCAAAGCTGCTTCATAGAGACACCTCCGCTTCCAAACGGTAGCCCATTCCTCGAACTGCAACGATTCGCTGCTTCATTTCAAGGGCGGACATCGTTTTTTTCAGCCGGGTCAGGTTAACCTGCAAGGCATTTTCATCTATGTATTCCGTGGTTCCCCATAGTGCCATGCAAAGCTGCTCCGTCGTGACCAGAGCATCGCCGCCGGACAAAAGAGCAACCAACAGTTTTCCCTGATTTTTTGGAAGCACCACAGAGGTATTATGAATATAAAGCGTGTAGGTCTGCTGGTCTAACAGGAAATCTGGTCCCTCTATGAGATTGGTACGGCCTTCATACCTTTTGAGAATATTGGATACCCTGGCAAGAAGTCGATCTTTTCTGCACGGCTTCGTCAAATATTCATCGGCACCCAACTGGAACGCTTGCAGTTCATCCTTTACCTGATCTCTGGAAGTCAGCACCAGGACGGGGATAGCGGTTTTATTCTTTAGCTCCTGGCAGATTTGAAAGCCACTGATCTCCGGCAAATTCAGGTCTAAGATCACAAGGTCAGGACGGAGGGCTGCCAAGAGCCGAGCGGCATCTTCAAACTCGGTGATTGCCTCCACAAGATACCCGTCCTTTTGGAGCATATCGCAGAGTTCTTCCCGCATATAGACTTCATCTTCCACAACAGCAATTCTTTTCACGACAGCACCTCCTTCCAAATTATTCTTCTCTCTGCGGCTGCATCAGTGTCAGCAAATACCGATCACTGGAGCGCTTGACCACTCTCATATAAATATATTCTATCACGCAAAGTAGTAAAATCATAGCAGCAGATACAAACATCATTTCAGCCACTGTCCCACGGGTTCGGGACGAGAGTATCCCTGTAAATAACGCCCTGACTCCAAACAGACTGCTGACAGCTGCAACCAATACAGGAAGTCCCATAAACCAGGTAATTTGCTTTCCAGCAGACTGGCAAAGGGTTTCGTAAGTAGCTCCCAGGCGGATCAGAGTCTGGTATCTGCGCCCGGTTTTCTGCTGACTCATCAGGAACTGAACACCCACGATGGTGTTGGCAACTACCAGGAAAACAATCGCAAGATAGAGGGTAATATAACTGGATGCTATGGTGTAGAAAAGCTGACGACCTATATTCTGAAGATAGCTTTCATATTCAATGCCAGTTTCGTCCAGCTTCTCGTTCAAATCCAAATATGCAGTCATAAGGCTATTTCCATCCAGAGCCTGCTCACTGAGCACCGCATTGACATAGGTATCATACATTCCCTGGCTATAATATAGGAATGCTTCATCCGGAAGAATCAATGCAAAGGACAAGGTTATAGAACGGTCCGTGACCAAATTCACAGACTGAACCTCTCCTGTAAGATGAATCGGACTACCATCCAGTTCCACCTTGGGCTGTCCGGCCAATACTTGGTTCAGCATTGCGGTACGACTTACCGTAGTAAACTCTGTATCAATATAGACAGCGGCCTCCTTTTCGCCTAATTGGAGAGCCGGTTTGCCGGACAATTCCAACAAACGATTATAGTCCGATAAACAAATCAAATATGGGTATGTGGCATAACCAAGATTGTTCAGAAGGACATCCCGGTCTTCCGACTGGGGCAGGCTCCGAAGAGAGTCCATAACAGCGTCCATGCTGTAGGCATTATCATAATCTTCTGTGGTGCGAATACGCCCAACCCTCATTTCAAAAAGCTCTGAAAATTGATTTTCCAAACCGTTTTCTTTCAGGGCTGCCTTTATATTCGGAAGAACCTGCGATGAATCTTCTGCAGTATGATCTTCAAAAGTATAGTCGATTACATGGCCAGAAGACAGGCTATTCGTTCCTGCAATTCCTACGCCCGCACCAAAACAACACAGCGCCGCCAGAATCAGCAGGGAGCTGATGGCCATGGAGGTTGACTGATGAATAACATTCTCCTGAATCTGCCGGAAGGTAAATACATGAAGCTGCTTATTTCCTTTTCCTTTCTTAACAATCAAAGCAATCAGCGCACGCATCCCATAGAAAAGCAGCATCGTACCAACTATGCCCAACAGCAAAGTCAGTCCCATCATACTTACCTTTGTCCATGCAATTCCCTGAATCGCCATGTAGTAAGCCACTGCCAACATCACACTTCCGCATATAGCAGCCAGTCCATAGATAACAGATGGCATTTGCTTTTTGGGGCGGTTCGTTGGCTGGGATAGCAAAGTACCGATCTCCTGGCGGCTGATTCGTCCACTCAAAATCAGAAGTGCCGTCAGCTTAATTGCCAGAAATCCTGCCAGCGTCCATTCAATTGCAGACCAGGATAAAGAAAACTGATGACCGATGATCCCCATGCCTACCAGCTTGGCGGTGACAAGACTGACAATTTCTGAAAGCACCACAGCCACAGGTAAGCCTATGAGCATGGCAAGAATACTGGTCAGGAAATCTTCCGCCAGAAGCATACCAAACAGTTTACTTCTACGCATCCCCAACATTAGATAAACACCAAACTCATGCCGTCTGCGCTCGAACTGATACTTGCAGGCAAAATAGATCAAAAAGAACAGAATACCGAGGGTCATCCCATAAAACGCAGGAATCAGAAGCAGGAGTTTGTCAACTGCGTCACTCTCCATTTTCTGCAAAAAGAGCATCACATCTTGAGTGGAGATGGAAAGAATCATGTAAAAGGCAACAATAGAAATCACCAGGGAGCTGAAAAACAGACCGTTTTCCTTTCGGCTGCGGTGGCTGTTCCGAAGAATGAGATTAGAGAACATTTGCGCTGCCCCCTCCCAGTTGCACCATCACCTTCAGGATGCGCCCGTAGAACTCCTGCTGGCTTTCGTCTCCACGCCGAAGCTCATGAAAGATCACGCCGTCCTGGATGAACAGAATGCGCTTGCAAAAGCTGGCGGCATTGGAATCATGGGTTACCATCAGGATCGTAGCTTGTTCGTCACGATTCAGGCCGGACAGCTTCTCCATAAGACTTCTTGCGTTCTTAGAATCCAGCGCACCCGTCGGTTCATCGGCAAGGATCATTTGGGGATGTAAGATCAGAGCCCTTGCTGCCGCAACACGCTGACGCTGGCCGCCGGACATCTTGGACGGAAACTTATCCAGAACATCAGTGATTTCCAGATAGTCAGCCAACTGCTTCAGCCGCTGGCTGCTTTCTGCTTCGGATACCCCATGCAAGGAAGTCGGGAGCAGGATATTTTCCCTGCCAGTCAGGTTGTCCAGCAATTCAAAGTTCTGGAATAGATAACCAACTTTTTTGCCACGGTACTCTGCAAGAGCCTTTCCCTTGAGGGATTGCAGAGTATCGCCTTCCACCTGAATGCTTCCACCTGTGGGTTGAATCACAGTCGCAATACAATTGAGCAGTGTGGATTTACCGGAACCGCTGCTTCCCATAATGCCGAGAAACTCTCCCGGCATCACCTGGAAGGTGATCCCATTCAGTGCCTTTGTTTGACTTGGCACATTGCCATAGATTTTTGTTAAATTTTCAATATTCAAAATGGGTTTCATGTGAATACCTCCTATCATTTGTAATAAAATGATAGCATGGGAACACAGCAAATACCACTTACAGTGGTTGTAAGGATTCAAGATATAAGTGGCGGCTCAAGGGGGACGAGCATATATTTTGTAAGAGCATCAGGCGACAATGATAAAATATACCGGATCGCCTCCTTGGCAAACCAGTTCGTTTTAATTGTATCCCAATCAGCAAGTCGGATAATCTCTGCTGTGCCGTTCTCAAAATCAACTGAAATTTCGCCCCATTCGCCGTCGCAGTCTGCTTGATATTCGTAGATTGCGGCGGCGATTTTCTTTTTGCGCTTGGTTTTGGTTTTCTGTTTCAGCCGGACAGCATGGAGCGCACCTTCGGCAACCAGCAGTTCTGTCAGTTTGTCCACCGCTTTCCGGTAGGCTCGCTCTGCACCGCTGGCTGTGCTGCCCTCAAACATAATCGCCAATTCTTCAAAAGTGGGGCGGTTCTTCCATGAGCCAACTCGCCCGCAGGTCATACAGATTGCTAACCGTTTTTCGAGCAAGGTCTGCTCCCGGTAATTCAGTTTCTCAAATGCCCGTTGCACCTTTTCTGCCTGTATGCCGTTCCAGAGGATGTCGGTATAGTTCCAACTATCGTCAAGGGCGACATCTTCGCCAGTTTCCTCGCCGTCCTCGTCTGTCACATAGAATGGCTGCTGATTGCGGATACCTCGGACAACTTTCAGATATTCTTCGGCAAGAGCAAGATCACAGTTGTATTTCTTGGAAAACTCGTTGACCGCATCCTTGGTATTGTGGTACAGCCAAGCCATTGACCGCACCATTTTGTAATTAGTCAGAGAGGATACCGACCATTTTTCTTCGCCCATGCGGAAACGGAGCATAGCATCCCGGATGAACGGAAAAATGTATGTAGCATACTCCGCACCCTTGGCAGGATCATAGTCCATCAGCTTTTGGAGCATTTGCTCCCGGCAGGACAGTTTTATATCCAGAAAACGGTCTGTATCGTACAAATCGCCGCCATCCACACCAAGAAAGCTCTTGATGCGCTTATTAAGCTGCGGCTCGTAGTGATGTAGAAAGAACGAAAAATGTAGCAAATTCTTTTCATGCAAAGCAGACAGGATATATTCGTTCAGATTGCCCACTGATGGCGGCTCCGGTTCCAGTTGGAAGATGCGCTCTGCCACATAGGGAATGATGCCGTCACCGTGCGGATTGACAGCGTGTTTTGGTATGTATCCGGTCATATTCCATGTAAAATCATTCAGCATAGCGCACCTTCCTTCTAAGTAATCAGCGGGAATAATTAACCATAATTCCAGGTTTGTCTTGCAGCATTTATATTATCCAGAAGAACAGATGCAGGATTTGCCTCGTAATAGTACGTGCTTATATCCAAAACGCCTTCTTCCATTTCACCCCACTCTGCTGTTCGGGAAACAAAGATTCTATTATATACACACCAATCGCATGTGGTGGTGAAAGCAGCAATATCTGCAAAGTCTTTTGGAAATACAATTCTTCTTCCATTTGATGTTGGCTTAAGATAGTTCTCCATTATTTCTTTGAAATTCTTCAGATCATAATCCGTAGCGTTTTCCAAAGCTTTACAGACAATCAATTCTTCGTGCGTGAATTCTGTAAGTGTTTCTAAATGGTTTGCAAGAATTAGACCATAAATAACGCAAACCTTTGGGCATTCTGCATTTACGGTTTGTTTGAACAGATTGGCTACGATAATAGCCTTTTCCGGGCTGGAGTTTACATAGTTGTAAAGCTCATTCAATCTTCTTTCGAGATTAAAGCCAGATGCAAGACCGTTCAGTAGATGGCCGAGTTTGAAGGTATTGTATTCAGATAGAAGATCATTTCCTATTCCGCCTACAATTCCCGCAACTGGGTTTACTACGCCCAACACACCTATAGAGCCAGAACGGATTATTTTGGTCATAGGATTGTCCATAACCCGGCTAAGCGCATTCCCAATATCAGTTAAATCATATTTCTGTGCCATTACATATTCCTCATTTCGTCCGTAATTTTGCTTCTTTCTTCAAAGCCGCCTGCTCCATCTCTTTTTCATAATCACCCTTGGCATAGGCAACATTGCTGAGTGCCCGGAGCATCTTATCTTTTGCCAGTTTTTTCATGACCTCCGCAAGATCTTCATCCAGAGTACCACGCTTTATATAGCGGTTTATGGTGTTCAGACGCTTCTCATGTATCTGCTTCACTGGATGATCGTCCGCAAGCTCCCGCTGTTCTCTGCCTTTCAGATTGCCGATCTGCCGGCAAGTGCGGTGCAGCTTATCTCCCGGTGCATAACCGCCGCAGTATTTGGTGTGCCTTGCGTTGGTGGTCAGAAACCATTTGCCGCAGATCCGGCATTTTTTCGGTGCATGACCAACACACAAGCCCTCAAAGAGATCAGAACGGAACATTCCCACAAAGGATACATAGTGCATCCGTTTGACGAGCTTCGCCACATCCTCGCCGGGACGGACAGTTGTCACATACTGAATAGAGTTGTTCGCAACAGACATCCAGGCATTGCCCTCCGTGATAGAAAACTCCGGCGGGAAATAGCTGCCGAACATTTTTGCAAAGCCCTCTGCGGTACGGTCTGCTTCGTTGCTGTCTGATTTTTCCGCAAAATCAAGCACTGCGGTTTGGTATTCCCTAAGAGAATATGCCAAATGTCCGAATACAGCGGTATAACGTTGGAGCATCACCGCATCAGCATATTTCGGAACTTCTTCAAACGGTAAAGAATTGGTTGCAGCTTTTGTAGCGAACTCCACATATTTTTGTGCGCTGTCCGCAGTAAAAACCTTTTCTATCCGTTCCCGGTGCTTTGGTATATCCATATAGGAAAACGGCGGCGTTTTGCTGAGAATCTCTAACATTGTCAATGCAGCTTCCCTTGCCATAGGAAAGAGTGCAGAAGCGTCCTGTCCGGCGTTCAGCATTCCAAGCAGTAGATTAATTTTCTGGCATTGTTCATTCATTTTGGCAAGAGTATCCGCCGAAACATTCAGCGCATCACAGGCAAGAGTGCCGATAGGAAGTGCTTTGTCCTCATATATGATTGTATCCTGCCAAAAATCCAATGTCATCAATTCTTGATTCATGCTTGCTCTCCTGTCCTGTTTTTTCATTTCTTTCATTATATCATGCAAATGTGAAGAAATCTACATCCTCCGAAAAGCTGTCCTGTTTTTTGAAATGGGGTTGTCCACCGATTAGCCTGTTTTTTGAAAAATCCGGCATAACAATAGTAGACGGAGCGAAGCACCTGCCAATCACGGCGGGTGTTTCGTGCTTTCTGAATACTATGAACGGAGGTTTTCTATGACAATCTATGAAACCATCAAGGTGGCAATCAGCGTAAAGCAAGCCGCCGAACACTACGGGCTGAAAGTCAACCGAAACGGCATGGCTTGCTGCCCGTTCCACAATGACAGGCATCCGAGCATGAAGCTGAATGAGGATTATTTCTTCTGCTTTGGCTGCGGAGTCAAGGGGGATGTGATCGACTTCGTGGCAAGGTCGTTCGATCTGAGCAGCTATGAAGCAGCACAAAAGCTGGCTTCGGATTTTGGGCTTGACCCGAAACCGCCCACTTCCGCAGCTATGCTCAAGCCCAAACGTCCCTATATCCGTCAGTTTCGGGAGGACGAAATGCTGTGCTTCCGGGTGCTGATGGATTATCTGCATCTGCTGGAAGATTGGAAAGTGCGATATGCACCGAAAACACCGGACGATGATCTGGATGACCGTTTTGTGGAAGCCTGCCAGATGATTGATTATATCGAATATCTGGCAGATATTTTGACAGTCGGTGATTTAGAAGAACGGGTTGCCGTGGTGGACGAGCTAATGAAGGAGAGCAAGATTGCTTTCCTTCGGAACTATGTGGCACGGAAACGAAAGGAGGGGTTGTCCCATGGGGAAGAAAGGTAAAATGCCGGATATGAATCTGCCGATCTGGTTTGACGGGCAGAACATCAATGAAGCTCTGTTCTGTGAAGAATTTCTGCGTGAGCGCAGAATCATCTTCGCAAACGGAGCTTTTTTTACGCCCGATGGTCGGGTAACAGACGATCTCCCTCTCCGGGGTGAGATTTACGACAAGCTGAAATTCTGTGCCGTGAACAACATCCCCCGGAAGATCACCAATATTCTGGAGGTGCTGAAACTGGAAGCACAAGTGCCTGACTTTCCTCCGGAGCAGGATCGGATTCATGTTGCCAACGGTACGCTGCTGCAGAACGGAACATTCACTGAGGGCAGACCTGCTATCGTGCGGAGCCGTCTGCCTGTTGCCTACAATCCCGATGCTCCTGCTCCTGTGGTCTGGCTGAACTTTCTGGATGACCTGCTTCATACAGAGGACATTCCCACTTTGCAGGAGTTTATCGGCTACTGCCTGATTCCCTCCAACAAAGGACAGCGCATGATGGTGATTAAGGGCAACGGCGGCGAGGGTAAATCCCAAATCGGTGCGGTGCTTTCGGCAATCTTTGGCATGAATATGAAAGACGGCAGCATCGGAAAGATTTCCGAAAACCGCTTTGCCCGTGCCGATCTGGAACATATCCTCTTGTGCGTGGATGATGATATGCGGATGGAAGCTCTGCGCCAGACCAACTATGTGAAATCCATCGTGACAGCACAGGGCAAGATGGATTTGGAACGCAAGGGCAAGCAGAGTTATCAGGGCTGGATGTTCGTCCGGCTGCTTGCGTTCAGCAACGGCGATTTGCAAGCTCTTTATGATCGCAGTGACGGATTTTATCGCAGACAGCTTGTGCTGACCACCAAGGAAAAGCCTGTGGATAGAGCTGATGATCCTGACCTTGCGGAGAAGATGAAAGCCGAAGCCGAGGGCATCTTCCTGTGGGCATTTGAAGGCTTACAGCGGCTTGTTGCCAACAACTTCAAATTCACAGAGAGTGACCGTATCCGGGAAAACCGGGAAGCGGTCAAGCGTGACAATAATAATATCTTTGATTTCATGGAATCGGAGGGATACATCCGGTGCAAAGCGGATGCGTCCATCAGCTCCAAGGATTTCTATGAAATCTACCGGATGTGGTGCGAAGAAAATTCCCTTGCACCGCTGAAAGCCCGCAGCTTCAGCGACGCCATGATTGCCAATGCCGGGAGATTCAATCTGGAACATTGCAACAACATCACCAACTCTGCCGGACGGCGGGTGTGGGGATTTATGGGTGTGGAAGCTGTGGCAAGACCTCATATAAATGGGTTTTACGATGTTTCGTCATGTACGTACGTACCGGAGGAATGGCGGGATTGATTTTGCCAGTCATGCTCTGTACGTATGTACGCAGCATTTACCCCTGTTTTCTCCCATTATAGGAAACAACGGCTTTCAGAGACAACCTGTTTTCGGGTATTGAAAATCAATGGCAATGGAAACAGCAAAGTTTTTGACCGCAGGACGAAGCTATTTCACGAAATCGTGCTTCTCTGAACCGTGTAACCTGTTCACGGAACAATAGATGTTTTCATTTTTCCAGACCAAATCACACGAAACAGTAAAGCGGGATATGGTCATATATGGACAGGACATCACAAGCAAAATTCTGAACGGATTTCAGAGATTGCAGATTTTTCACTGTTCGGTGTATCTGCTCCGTTTTGGGGTGCAGAGGTTGCACCGAACCACAAATAGAATTATGGAGGATTTTTCAATATGAATGTACGCAATGAAATCAAGGCACAGATCATCCGTGCTGGGATGACCATGCAGGAAGTTGTTGACCTGCTCTCGGACGAGTACGGATGGAGCGACAGCGTTTCCAACCTGTCCGCAAAATTACAGCGGGAAAGCATCCGATACAAGGAAGTATTGGAGCTTGCCGATGTGCTGGGATGCGACATTGTATGGCAGCAAAGACGGGAGAAGTGATGCCCCCGGCAACAGCCCCTCGCATCTTCCGTCCCCATAGGCACACCGCAGTGCTGCCTATGGATGGCAGTGAAAGACGCTGCCAACGTCTGCAAGAAACGTTCCGCAGAACAGCTTCATGCAGACGGGCTGACCATGGGAAAAGTTGCAGACATTTTGCCTTGGTCAGCAGAGGTCACCGCAGTGACCGCACACCCCCTCGGGAGAGCCCACGGCACTTTGCAGCCAGAATGGATGAAAGTGTTATAGTGGGTTATTACACTTCCGCAGAAGTGCATCCCCGCAGCCCCGCCCGTCTGCTACTCTCGAAAGAAAGGAAAAAACCTATGGCAAGAAACGATGGAATTGACCGTACCTTTGCCCGTAACCAGGACTTGCCCACCCTCGACGATGTGGCGAAAGTTCAGGAGCATAACGAGCGAGAAAAAGACAGCTACTCCAATCAAGATATTGATACCACCCAGACCCACCGCAATGTCCACTTCAAGAAACCTACCGACAGCTATGCCGCCATGTTCGATCAGATGATTGCAGATGGTGTTATCTCCACCCGTGGTCTGAAAGCCGATGCGGTGAAATATGGGGAGCTGCTGTTTGATGTAAACTCTGCCTACTTCCACAACCACGGCGGCTATGAATATGCCAAACAGTTCTATGCCGATGCCTACAAAGCCGCCGTGGAGATTGTGGGCGGCGAGCAGTATATCCTCTCCGCTGTGATGCACGCCGATGAGCGCAACCGGGCAATGTCCGAAGCCCTGGGCGAGGATGTGTATCACTACCACCTCCATGTGGTTTATATCCCGGTGGTGGAAAAGCAAATCCTGTGGTCGAAGCGGTGCAAGGATGAATTCCTCCGGGGAACGGTAAAAGAAACGATCACACAGGTCAGCCGCAGTAAGAAATGGGAATCCAAACCCGTTCTCAATGAAGATGGCAATCCGATGTTGAACGCAAAAGGGAAAAAGATTTTGAAGTCGTCCTACAGTGTGCTGCAGGATGACTTTTTTAATTTCATGCGAGCCGCCGGATATACCGATGTGGAGCGTGGAGAGCGTGGCAGTACCGAGGAACATCTGACGGTGACACAGTTCAAGTTACAGGCCGAACAGCACCGCCTGGAAACTGTGACCGGACAGGTGGAACAGGCCGAGCAGAGTTTGGCGGATGCCAAGGCTGCTACGGAGAAGCAGAAAAAGAAACTGGAAGCTCTGCAAAAGGAAACCAAGGCAGCAAAGACCATTGCGCTGACGGTGCAGGATATTGAGGAAATGGGCAAGAAAAATGCCCTCACCGGAAATGTCTCGCTCACGCCGGATCAGTGCGATACACTCAAACGCTATGCGGTCAACGGCATTATTGCCAATGCTGACAATAAGCGTTTGAAAGAGAAACTGGCTTCTGCTGAAAAAACAATTTCCATCTGGAAACAGCGGTATGAAGCAGTAAACGAAAATATATGGAACTGAAACAGAAAGCCCAGCCTTTCTTGGATGCGATAGAGATTGCGTCTGAAAGGGTTTGGGCTTTTGTTCATGCCATTCTCGCCAGAGGAAAGGAAACACAGGAACATAAGCACCCTGCCCGTAAGCGTAGGCAGGATATGGAAATTTAAGAAAGGAACTATTTGCCTATGAATAAAACCGTAGAGGAAATTAACAAGATGATTATGGAAGATGCCCCGATGGAAGAAATCAATGATGCCATCGGCTATATTGATATTTACTCCTGCTTCGACCCGATTTTTGAGCCGCCCATTGATTTTTTGGAAGAATGCCGCAAGCATTGGGAAACAGCGCAGTCTTCTTTCCGCAAAACCATTGAGCGTAAGATCGGGAACACATGGTATGTGATTGAAACAGAATGTGACGGGAATGAGCCGCTTGCCGACAAGGTAAAACGGCTCATTTTTTCTGACAAGGGGGTGATTTGTTAATGACTGCGACACAAAAGCATGATATAATTCCAGTATGCACAACGGTACTGTCGGCTGACCAACAACCGAAGGAGGATATTATGTTGGATCAGCAGAAAATTACCATTCTCTACTGTCGTTTGAGCAATGAGGATGCCCAAGATGGAGAGAGTAACAGTATCGCAAATCAGCGAGAGTATTTAACCCGATATGCCCGTGACCACGGGTATACAAACCTGAAAATTCTGGTGGATGACGGTTATACGGGGACGAACTTCAATCGTCCCGGTGTGCAGGAGGGCTTTGAGCTTGTCAAGCAGGGGCTTGTAGGCTGCTGGCTGGTCAAAGACCTCAGCCGATTTGGTCGTGACTATCTGACTGTTGGACAATATACGGATATTATCTTTCCGAGCTACGATGTCCGCTTTATCGCCGTAAATGACGGTGTGGACAGCAACCGGGGAGACAGCGAGGGCTTCGCCGCAATCCGTAATCTGTTCAACGAGTGGTATCCCCGTGATACCAGCAAGAAAGTCCGTGTCAGTTTGCGGCAGAGAGGAACCAGTGGGAAGCACATGGGCAAACCGCCCTACGGATACCGCTGTGACCCGGAGGACAAGGATCACTGGATTCTGGATGAAGAAGCGGCTCCGGTAGTCAAGCTCATCTTCGACCTTTGCATTGACGGCAAAGGCCCGGAGCAGATTGCAAGGATTCTGGAAGAAAAGCAGATTCTGACCGCAAAAGCTCTGTATGCCAAGCGAAAGAAAAAGCCGATGCCGGAAAGACCGTACCACTGGAGCAACCAGTCCATTGTAGGGATTTTGGAACGGCAGGAGTACACAGGCTGTACCTGCAACTTCAAGACTTATTCCAAGTCCTACAAGCTGAAAAAGCGGATTCCCAATGAGCCGGAGAATATGTTTTATCTGCCGGACACACAGGAAGCGATTGTATCTCAGGCACAGTTTGACAGGGTGCAGGAACTGAGGAAAAACAAACGCCGCCCCGCAAAAGCGGAACGGCAGGGATTGTTCTCAGGGCTTCTGTTTTGTGCCGATTGCGGCGGCAAGCTCCACTTTGCCACAAGCAAAAGCTTTGAGGGCAAGCAGGATCACTACGTCTGCAACAACTACAAGAGCAACCGTGGTACTTGTACTGCCCACTATATCCGGGAAGATGTGCTTCGTGAAATCGTTCTGGAACGCATCCGGGCAGTCAATGAGTATATCCGAAGCGATGTGGACGGTTTTCAGGAGGAATGGCTGCAATGCCGCAGGACTGACCAGGAGCGCAGCATCCGGGATGACAAAAAGAAGCTGGAACAGGCAAAGAAACGCCTTGCCGATCTGGATGTCATCATCTCCCGGCTGTACGAGGACTATGTTCTTGGAAATCTCAATCAGGACAGATACAGAAAGATGTCTGCGGACTATGAAGCCGAACAGGAACGGTTAAAGCTCGAAATTGAAGTTATCGAAGAATGGGTGGAACAGCGGGAAGAAATGAATGACGGTCTGGATGCCTTTATCGCCCTGACACAGAAATATGTGGATGTGGAGGAACTGACACAGACCATCGTGAACGAGTATATCAAGAAGATCGTTGTCTATGCCCCGGACAAGTCCAGCGGCAAGCGCAAGCAGAAAGTGAAGATTTTTTTCAACTTTGTGGACGATGTGGATATTCCCGTTATTTCCGAGCCTATTGTCACACAAACAACCTATGAACGCAGAAAAACGGCGTGACCTTCGGGTCACACCGTTCTCTGCGACAAAATAGTTACTTGTCACTATTAAGCCTTCCATTCTTGCAATTTTCTTTATATCTGCAAAAGATGATACAAAATATCCAGATTGTCCTTTTTTATATACCTTTTTTAAAACTAATTTTTCTTTGGAATCATGCAAATTCATACATATATATGCTTCTTGATTTTTATTCGTAAATTTGATTATTCCAGAATCGTGAAATAATGAATACAATAGTGCAAGTAAAGTTGTTTTCCCAACCCCATTCTCCCCTTGTATTATATTTATACTTTTATCAAATTTTAAAAATAAATTTTCCCATAATCCTAAATTCGAAATTTCTACTGTATCTATTATCATCTTACGTGTCCTTTACATAGTTTTTGGCTCTCATTTTATATATAATGGCAATAATAACTTTTGACACTCTTACTTTATTTCTCGAATATACATCATTATTAAATTCAACCCATGCCATACCCTTTCTCCTAATCATAAGCACTACACAAAGCAGATAAATATTTGTTTCATTTTAGTTGTCAATTTTTTATTTTACTCAATTACTTCCCATTCACCGGCTTTAGTAGCACCTTTTCTTATAATTTCTCCAGATTTCTTCATCAATTTAATTCGATAGCGCACTGCCTCTGCTTTCACATTCAGCATCTCTGCTATTTCATTAGCACTAATTGCCGGATTTTCTTTCATTAACTTCTTAATTTCTTTGGTAATTTCTTTGGTAATTTCTTTGGTAATTTCTTTGGTGACATCCGAACTCTTCTGCTCTTCCTCACGAATAGCTGCAAATTCATCATTAATCATGACCACTGCCATTGTATAATCATCAGTGTCGTTATCCGGCAAAAATTGCAATTCCGGTGAATGATTCTCTTTAATGCATCCTTCGCACGTCGAATTCCCGAACCATATGACTCTATCAAATCCAGTGCAAAAAACATTTCTTTTAGCTCCGGATTCAAATACTGCCGATCATCAAATCGGGTTTCTTTATTCATTGCCTCAATTGTAACAGGAGGCACAGGCCGATTGTGGTTCACAAATGTTATTCTATCATTATAAATATAAATACCGATATAATTAGGTGACTCATACTGTTTGTGCAAAATACAATTTGTTGCCAGTTCCTCAAAAACCGTTAATGGCCAATTATAAACGATTCTATGTTCTATCGTCTCGCTATCCCTAACAGTATAGGAAGCCATAATATTGTCCTTAAAATATCGACTAACCTGCTTTGCCTGTATCCAAATCGGACCATCAAAAATTTTAGCTTCCATCTTATCCGTTCCAATAGCTTCCCTAATTATTTCCACATGAGCATAAGGTATGAATTTATCTGGTTTCTCTGTAAACATTAATACAGCAAAATTTTTCGCACGATACCCACCATATTCACTTTCACTAATTAATCCCATACTTTTTGCCATATCCAGTTTGGACTGATTTCTGATATCTTCTCTAGCATTTGTAGAAATCAAGTACTCCTTCATATATTCGTAACTCAAATCATCCAGAGTTGCTGTCTCATTCAAATTGGAGCTGAATACATCATGAGCAAATTTACGTAACAATTCATATTCCTCTTTAAAATTTGGCAAACGGCTATCTCTTTTTACTCTGATGTATCTACCGGCTTTTAATGAAATATCTTTGTCACTTTCTGCCTTATCACTTGTCTGATAAGGTCCGGAAGTTCCCGGTTCTACTGCTACAATAATATAATTCCTATCATCAACAACATCTGTAATCAGATGATAACTCACCTTAGGATAAATATTCGCCAATAATTGTTTCAACGAATTTTCTGTACTTTCTATCAACGATTCTTCTATACCATAAATAGGTCTTTTCGGAATGGCTTTTTCTCCCGTCTTTGGATCATTTACTTCCTCTATTCCAATAAACAGCAAACCAATCTCTCTATTCATGTAATTATTGGCAAATGCACAGATTGTCTTTAATATCTTATCTTTAAAAGTCGCAGACTTTTTATATTCAATATAATCATTTTCTATGCTGCCTTTTTCCAGAATGTCATGGGCCATTCTTTGAATATCTTCAATTCGCATATGCTTCTACCTGCCTTTTTGGTTATTAATATCTCCGAGAGTTCTCCGTTTTAAAAAATCCCTAAACTTATCTCTATTAAACTAAACAGATAACGCAATAACTCATCACATCTATTACTAGCAATGACATATTCCAATAATTCATCCAAATACCACCCAACTGCTTTCATTTCCATACTTTCTAGACAGGCCAAATATATTGTAGATTTCAACTAACTTCTGTCCAGAAAGATACTTCATTTTATTTTATACTATCCACTAAACTAATCTCTACTGCTCCGCAATTCTTGCTGCCAGGTCTTCTAAGTACATCCAGCGTTCCATTTTTTCCTCCAGCTGCTGTTCCGCAGCTTCTTTTTCTTTTGTCAGTTCATTCAGCTTCACAAAATCACTGGCATATTTTGAAAAATCCGCTTCCAAAGTTGCAATTTTATCCTCTAATGCTGCCATTTCGCCTTCAATGGATTCATAGTCTTTCTGTTCCTGGTAAGTGAATTTTAATTTGCGTTTCTGTCCGTTTTTCCAGTTTTTAGAAGTAGTTTCCTCATCGGCGTTCTTCGGCTGGGATGCTGCCGCCGTTCCTGTGCTCTCTGTGTTCCCCTCCGCAGCTTTCCTATTGGCATAATCTGTGTAACCGCCCTCATACTGCACCATGCGGGTATCCTCCAGGGCGAAGATCCTGCGGACCACACGATCCAGAAAATACCGGTCATGGGACACGACGATGACGATGCCTGGGAAGGTATCCAGATAATCCTCCAGTACCTGCAGGGTGGCAATATCCAGATCGTTGGTAGGCTCATCGAGAATCAGGACATTGGGTGCCCCCATCAGTACCTTGCATAATTGCAGTCTGCGCCGCTCTCCACCAGACAGTTTTCCCCGCTGTCCATACTGGTCTTCCCCGGAAAACAGGAACCTCTCCAGCATTCTCGCTGCCGTGATCTGTCCATCCTCCGTGGTGATATATTCTGCCACATCCCGGATATAATCAATGACTCTCTGCTCCGGATGCATCATGGTGTCGTCGATCTCCTGGGCATAGTATCCCAGCTTCACGGTCTGCCCGATCTCAATATGTCCGCTGTCCGGAGCCACTTCACCCAGGATCATTTTCATCAGCGTGGTCTTACCACTGCCGTTAGGGCCAATAAATCCCACCCGGTCGTCCTTGCCGAACAGATAGGTAAAATCACGGATCAACACTTTATCGCCATAGCTTTTGGATACATTCTCGATCTCTACTGTGGTACGGCCCAGTCTGGATGCTGCGGAAGTCAGTTCCACTTTGCCGTCCGTCACGGGTCCCTTCACATTTTTCAATTCCTCAAAACGCTGCAATCTGGCCTTCTGCTTCGTAGAGCGGGCTCTGGCGCCCCGCTGTACCCAGGCAAGCTCATTGCGTAGGATATTCAGGCGCTTTTTCTCACTGGCCTGTGCCATCTCCTCCCGTTGCATTTTCAGTTCCAGATAGCCGGAATAGTTAGCATCATAAGAATAGATCTTCCCCTTGTCCAATTCCAGGATCCGGTCGGTAACGCTGTCCAGAAAATAACGATCATGCGTAACCATGATCATAGCGCCTTTGCGGCGGCGCAGCTGATCCTCCAGCCAGTCAGACATGGAATTGTCCAGATGGTTGGTAGGCTCGTCCAATAATAAGATCTCTGCGGGAGACAAAAGCACTGATACCAGTGCCAGACGCTTGCGCTGTCCGCCGGACAGTTGCCCGCAGGGCTGGTCAAATTCCGTAACCCCCAGCTTCGTCAGCATGCTTTTGGCATCCGCCTCGATGGTTCCGGCGTTTTCCTCCACACGATTGCCACGCAGCACTGCCTCCAGCACCGTCTCCTCCGGAGCAAACTCCGGATTCTGGGGCAGATAACGCACCAGGCAGTGATTTGCCTTGATCACGGTACCGTCATCGGCCTCCTCCAGCCCGGCAATTATTTTTAACAAAGTAGATTTTCCGGTTCCGTTAATACCAATGATTCCGGCCTTTTCCCCTTCCTGTAGGAAAAAGGAGGCTCCGTCAAAAATCTTGCGTACTCCATAACTTTTGGTAATATTATCAACAGTCAATATATTCATCTGTACTACCTCTTTTTAGAATTTACGCATAGCATATACGAACTTTTTTCTCAAAGAATCGTATCATTTTTCATGTGCTATGCTTTCCAAATGTAGTATACTATAAATAATCTATTTTAGGAAAGAAGGTTTTCGCATGAACTTAAAAGATGCTGCTGCGAATCTGAATCAGGCACACCCGGAGGATACCCTGCATCCCCTCTATACTCCCTGGGGGGAATCGCTGGTGCGATCCGGTTCCTATGATGATATCCTGCCGGAATATCCCCGGCCGCAGATGAGACGTACAGATTATCATATGCTGAACGGTCTCTGGGAATATGCCTTTGTGTCCGCAGATGGGAGCAGTTCTTCGGAGGATCCTACACATTTTACCGCTCAGGGTTCCATCCGGGTTCCTTTTTCGCCGGAAGCCCTGCTTTCCGGAGTTCACAGACGGCTGGAGCCCACGGAGTACCTGTGGTACCACCGGGAACTTTCTTTTTCCACGGAAGAGCTTTCCCAAAAAGAGGAAACTATGCGCTGCATTCTGCATTTTGACGCGGTAGATCAGGAGGCAACCGTTTTCCTCGGCACAAAGCAGCTTGGCACTCACAGTGGCGGCTACCTTCCTTTTTCCTTAGACATCACGGAGTATGTAAATGAGGATCCTGTATCCCTCTATGTAAAAGTCCGGGATCTGACCGACACCGGTTACGCCACCAGAGGAAAGCAGACTCTGAACCGCGGCGGCATGTTCTACACCGCCCAGAGCGGCATCTGGCAGAGTGTCTGGTACGAATGGGTTCCGGAAAACTATGTGATCAATTATAAGATCACCCCGGAGTACAACAAGGCTTCCGTAACCTTCGTCCTGTGTTCTCCGAAGCCGTTCAACCATCTGGAATTCCGGGTAAGTGCCCCCTCCTGCGACGGAACCCTCGCGCAAGGAAATACTGGTTCACTCATGCGGATGCGTGTACGTAAAATTTCTGAGCAACAGGATTCCTTTGGGCTCACGCATACCACGGTAGTTCTTTCTTTTCCCGCCAGTATCACCTATTCCGCTGTGGCTCCCGCGGATGTGCCGGAGCCGGTAAATTTCAAGTCTTGGAGCCCGGAACGCCCCTGGTTGTATCCTTTTACCCTGAACGCCGATGAGGATACCGTGGATGGTTATTTTGCCATGCGATGTTTCTCAGTCGAAAAGGATTCCAAGGGAATTTTGCGTTTTTGTCTGAATCACAAGCCCTATTTTCTCCACGGGATCCTGGATCAGGGCTACTGGTCCGACGGACTGATGACTGCTCCTGCGATGAGGCCTTTGTCTATGATATCAGCCTCGCAAAGGGCTGGGTTTCAATATGCTCCGGAAACATATCAAGATTGAGTCTCTGCGCTGGTATTATCACTGCGATCGTCTGGGAATGATCGTATGGCAGGATATGGTCAGCGGCGGCTCTACCTATCATATGCCCTGGGTATGCTATATGCCCACCCTGTTCCCCACATGTCCGCCCACACGAAGGACAATCATTACGAACTGTTCTCCCGTGGTTCGGAAGAAGGCCGAAAAGCTGGGAGCAGGAATGTCTAGACACCATAGATCACCTGTACAACGTCCCTTCCATCGCCGTATGGGTGCCCTTCAACGAAGGCTGGGGACAGTTCGATGCCGCCCGCATTGCCAAAATGGTGGCAAAAGACCCCACCCGTCCGGTAGACCATGCCAGCGGCTGGTTCGACCAGAAAGGCGGGGATTTCCGCAGTATTCATAACTACTTCCGTCCGTTACAGGTAAAATTGGATGGAAAAGGGCTTTCGTTATCTCGGAATATGGTGGCTACGCCTGTCACATCGACGGGCATTCCAGTGTGGACCGCATCTACGGATATCAGAAATATGACACCCTGAGGACATGGCCGCTGCCCTGAAGCAGTTATTCTCAAAACAGTTATTTCCTTTGATCTCAAAGGGCTTGAGCGGTGCGGTATACACCCAGCTCTCCGATGTGGAAGAAGAAGTCAACGGTCTGGTGACTTACGATCGTCGTGTTGTCAAACTGCCTGTGGGGCATCCGTTTGCGGCGCCATCCTCTTTTGCAGCACCTTACTCACATGGAAATAAGCCGGAATAAGGAATGCATCCGCCATGATCCAGGCAATGGGACTGCCCAGGCATACCCCGGTAAAACCGATGATTGGCACCAGTCCAAAGCCTGCCAGGGATCTGGCGATCATTTCGAAGACACCTGCTAAAATGGCGAATTTCGGGAAACCCATACCCTGGATCAGGAAACGGACAATGTTCACCAGTGCAAGCGGAATGTAGAATGCCGTATTCCATAACAGGAAAGCACGCACGTTGGCGATGATCTCTGCCTCGCCGCCGTCCACGAACAGCTGCGCCAGCGGACCGCCGAAAAATACAGCGATCAGAAATGCGATCACAGAATATCCTACCCCCAACAGTACACAGGATTTAAGGCCTTTGCCAAGACGATCCAGTTTGCCGGCTCCCACGTTCTGTCCGCCATAGGTTGCCATGGTGGAACCCATGGCATCAAAAGGACAGGCTAAGAAGTTACCGATCTTGCCGCCTGCGGTCATAGCCGCAACTGCCGCAGAGCCTAAGGTGTTGGCTGCAGTCTGTAAGATTACGCTGCCAATGGCGGTAATGGAATACTGCAGTCCCATAGGAACTCCCATGCCGCACAGCACCATCATCATATGCCCGTCCACTTTCCATTCTTCCCTGTGGATCCGCAGGATCTCGAATTTTTTCACCATATAGACCAGACATGCCACACCTGAGACTCCCTGGGAGATCACCGTTGCCCAGGCTGCCCCCGCCACGCCCATGTGCAAGGATATGATAAAATACAGATCCAGCACAATATTAATAATGGAAGACAGCACTAAGAATACCACAGGAGTCTTGCTGTCGCCGGTTGCACGGATCACGCCTGCCACGATGTTGTACAGGAATACCGTGGGAATACCGATAAATATAATGAAAATATAGTTATGCGCCCCGTCAATGATGTTGGCGGGCGTCTTCATCCATACCAGAATGTCCCGGCACAGGATCGCCGTCACCACGGTCATGATGACGGAAAAGGCAAGTCCCAGCCAGGCACAGTTGGCCACATATTTGCGCATGCCCACATAATCTCCGGCACCGAATTTATGGGACACGGGGATGGCAAATCCATTGCAGACACCCATGCAGAAACCGATGACCAGGAAGTTGATGGAGCCGGTAGAGCCTACTGCTGCCAGATCATCCACGCCCAAGAAACGTCCTACGATCATGGTATCTACCAGATTATAGAACTGTTGGAATAAAAATCCGAATAATAACGGCACAGCAAAGCTGATGATAAGTTTCATGGGGCTGCCTTTTGTCAGGTCTTTTGTCATGGTAATAACCTCTCCATTTTTCAAATCAACCGCAAGCACTGAATTTATCAGTGTTTCCTGTTATTTCTATCGTTGAGAGTATATACGCGGCGCTCCAAAAAAGCAATATCTTTTTTTGCACATTTTATGTTTTTTTGCTATACTCTTTTTGTCATTTTTTTACAAGCATTGTTATTATGAGAGGGGAATTGTCATGAACGAATTTTTGAAATATCTGAAAATGATACCTGTAATTATCTATCCTTATATTTATGTATTGATTCTTGCTGTCTTCTTCCTGTTTGTAGGCGTACTGCCAGAGGATACCACGGATATCTCCCTGCTTGTCCTGCTTATCATCGCAGTCATCTATAACCTGTATTCCTTTGTCATTGTAATCGTCAATGCGGTACAGACCGCCAAGGGAAAATTGACTGCAGGGCAGGCTGCCCGGATGAACCTGATCATCAAAGGAATTCAGATTCCTGCTTATATCATGCACTTTATCCTGGGTTTCATCGGACTTGCCATGAGTGTCTGGGGCATCGGCTTTCTCCTGTGGGCAGTACTCATTGATCTTTTGACGATCCTGCTCACCGGCATCAGTTCCATCGGCTGCAGTATTCGCATGCGCAAAGAAAGGCTTGTCTCCCTGCCGGGTGCCATCTTCATGGGGATCGGATGTTTTATCTACTGTGCGGATGTGGTGATCGCCATTGTGTATGTTGTGAAAGCCCGGAAGAAATCTCCTGCTAAATAGCAATTTAGCGAAATATCCCCGTAGCCCTTGGCAGGGTATAAGAAACGCGGCACGCTCGCGCTCTGTCGCAGAGCGTAGCGGTACATAAGCGGTCATAGTACGACCGCTAAGTACCGACGTCTGCTTACGGCACTGCTTATTCTTATACCCAGCCGGGGCTACTGGTTTTTGAAAGCTTTCCAAAACGTAGAACTCCCGGCGTATGCGGTGCCATGTCGAAGATGTTTGTCGGAGGATGTTGATATTTTCTAGAAAAGTGCTGAAAGGCAGGGGGAAAGCGGACACGATGTCCGCGTCAGCCGATTGTCGACATGGATGTCGACTGTAGGCGGCCCCGTCATGACGAGAACTACTCATCACTTTTCGTAGAAAATTCACATCCGGAGACCTTACATCGAGACATGTGTATCGCATGCTCCGGGAGTTCGTGGATTTTGCCAATGTATTTAACTAACTTTCCAGTTACTTAAGTTCTTTTTATGCAAAAGGATTCTCGGTAGGATACAGCATTCCCTTCGGCTGATTGAAATTCAGATCCTCTACAGGTACGCCGATGTACTTGAATACTTCGTACAGAGCCTTGCCGAAGTGTCCGAAAGCAACAGCACCGTGGTGAGGGAAGTTCTTCTCGATCAGTACGTGACGATAGAAACGTCCCATTTCGGGGATAGCGAAAATACCGATACCACCGAAGGATCTGGTAGCTACAGGAAGTACTTCACCCTGTGCAATATATGCGCGCAGCTTGTTGTCTGCGGTAGACTGCAGACGATAGAAGGTGATGTCTCCGGGAACGATATCTCCTTCCAGAGTACCCTGGGTCACCTCTTCGGGAAGGGTTCTTGCCATGATCATCTGGTACTTCATGTTGCAGGAGGTCAGCTTCTTGGAGTTGGTGTTACCGCAATGGAATCCCATGAAGGTGTCATTGTGGGTATAGTTGAATTTACCCTTGATGGACTCTTCGTACATATCATCGGGAACAGTGTTGTTGATATCCAGCAGAGTTACGGTATCTGCGCTGACGCAAGTTCCGATGAACTCACTTAAGCAGCCGTAAATATCTACTTCACAGGATACGGGGATGCCCATACCGGTGAGACGGCTGTTCACATAGCAGGGTACGAAACCAAACTGGGTCTGGAATGCAGGCCAGCACTTTCCGGCAATGGCTACATACTTACGATATCCTCTGTGAGCCTCGATCCAGTCTAACAGTGTCAATTCATACTGAGCCAGCTTAGGCAGTACTTCGGGCTTATGGTTGCCTGCCCCCAGTTCTGCTTCCATCTCTTTTACCTTGGCGGGGATTCTCTCGTCTCCATCATGCTTCTTGAAGGCTTCGAACAGATCCAGTTCGGAGTTCTCCTCGATCTCTACCCCCAGATTGTACAACTGCTTGATGGGTGCATTACAAGCTAAGAAGTTCAAAGGTCTGGGGCCGAAGGAAATGATCTTCAGATCACTTAATCCCACAATAGCTCTTGCGATAGAAATGAACTCATGCAGCATATCTGCACATTCCGCTGCAGTTCCTACGGGATTCTCGGGGATATAAGCTTTTACATTACGAAGCTTTAAGTTGTAGCTTGCATTCAGCATACCGCAGTAAGCATCGCCTCTGCCGCCTAGCAGATCATTCTGGGTCTCTTCTGCTGCTGCAATGAACATTGCAGGACCGTCAAAATGCTTTGCCAGTAAGGTCTCGGAAATCTCGGGGCCAAAGTTGCCCAGATATACGCACAGTGCATTACAGCCTGCCTTCTTGATGTCTTCCAGAGCCTGTACCATATGGATCTCGCTCTCTACGATACATACCGGGCACTCATAGACACTGTCTGTTCCATACTTCTCGGTATAAGCCTTCATCAGAGCTTTTCTTCTGTTCACGGAAAGACTCTCGGGGAAACAGTCACGGCTGACAGCCACAACGCCAATTTTTACTTCGGGTAAATTACTCATTTTGTAATCCTCCTATTTTCGTTTTCTTTTTCTCTACACCATTTATTTTACCGCCGTCATACATCCATGCAGGAGATTCCGGCGTTCAAATCTTTTATTCTGCCACCATTATTTGCTGACATCCAGATTCTCTCCAACAAGCCCGAGGAAGCTTTCCTCTGGAAGTCCACCCTCTGCATGGCCGATCAGCCATTTGTTCGTAGCGGCAAGCAGCGCATCCTCGCTGGGCGCCTTGCCCTGCTCCACCTTCTGATGTGCTCCTTCTAGCGGATAGTTAGTGCCCTGAGGTAACACGATGGCTACCTGGAATCCCTGTCCGTCTACTCCACAGGGAGCATAATGCAGAGAAGTTGCGAAGACCTCTACACCGGTTCCGGCCGGTACTAAAAATGCTTCCATCTTAGAAGTATCGTAGGTAAAATCTTCTGCCACATCCGCTAACAGCCCCAGGATCAGGATAGCATCCGTTGCTGCCACATTAATTTCGGAACTTCTGTGATATTCCACGGCATTCAGTTTGGAATTATGGCCATTGCAGTAACCGATCTGTACAGGCATTTCTCCGTATGTGATGGTCTCCAGTTCTTTTTTCACAGGTAATGCTTCCAAAGCATTGATCCCGGGCTCGTACACCACGCCGTCAGGAACCGGAGTCTTTTTCATTTCTTCCACCAGCTGTGTAAAATCCACATTGGTGATCACTCTGCCATACTTACGAAATGCAGGATCTTTTACAGATAAAATATGCATTCTACTCTACCAACCTTTCTCTATTATAGCTCAAACTTAAAATTACGAGGTTCATTTTATTATGTTGTTGTTTGATTTTTCTACGCGTTATTTAATGATCTCAAACAGCGGTCTGCATGCCGGATAGATCTGGCGGAATTTCTGATAGCGGTCTTCATATTTTGCCACCAGTTCCGGTTCCGGTTTTACCGTTCCGGTGACTTTGACGAACTTCTCCGCGATCTCCTCCACACTTGCATATTCCCCACAGGCTACTGCCGCCAGCATGGCACCGCCCATGGCCGGTCCTTCTTCGCTTTCGATCACATCCACCTTCAGATTCAGGATATTGGCGATCATCTTCTTCCACAACGGGCTCTTGGCTCCGCCACCGCAGATCTTGGTCCGCTCCAGATGGATTCCCAGGGATTTTGCCACCTCCAGTGAATCACGCAGTGCAAATGCCACGCCTTCCAGTACCGCCTGCGTCATATCGGCTCTGGTGGTATCCATGGTCATTCCGATAAAAGTTCCTCTGGCATTGGGATCATTATGGGGAGAACGCTCGCCCATAAGATACGGCAGGAAGTAGACATGATTTTCTCCCAGCTTCTCAATCTGCGCCTGTTCTGCGGCATAATCCTTCGTTCCGATGATCTCATCCATCCACCATTTATTACAGGAAGCGGCACTCAGCATGCAGCCCATGAGATGGTAATGTCCGTCTGCGTGGGCAAAGGAATGCAGGGCATTGTGCTGATCTACTCCGAAATGATTGGAGGAAATAAAGATTGTTCCACTGGTACCCAGGGAAATATTACACATATTGTCTCCTACAGTTCCGGTACCTACAGCGGCGGCCGCATTATCCCCGGCTCCCGCCGCTACCACAACATTTGCGGGAATCCCCAGTTCGTCTGCCACCTCCGGCAATACGCAGCCCACCTTTTCATAACTCTCATAACAAGTGGCCAACTGTTCTTCTCTCACTCCGCAGATCTCACACATTTCCTTCGACCAGCAACGGTTCTTCACATCAAACAATAACATCCCGGAAGCATCCGATACATCCGTACAATGTACGCCGGTCAGACGATAAGCTATGTAATCCTTCGGCAACATGATCTTTTTGATCCGTGCAAAGTTCTCTGGCTCATTCTTTTTCACCCAGAGGATCTTCGGCGCGGTAAATCCGGTGAAAGAAATATTCGCAGTGTACTCAGACAACTTCTCTTTGCCGATCACATTGTTCAGATAATCGCATTCCTCTGTGGTTCTGCCATCGTTCCAGAGGATGGCAGGGCGGATCACCTGATCCTTCTCATCCAGAATGACCAGTCCATGCATCTGTCCTCCGAAGCTGATGCCTGCCACCTGGCTCTTGTCCGCATCTTTCAAAAGCTCCCGGATGCCCTCCATAGTCTGTTCATACCAGTCCTCCGGCTTCTGTTCCGACCAGCCGGGATGTGGGAAATACAAAGGGTATTCCCGGGATACAATATTCCGGATGTTCCCTTCACTGTCCATTAAAAGCAGTTTTACCGCCGAAGTGCCCAGATCGATTCCAATATATAGCATGAATCTTCCTCCTACGTTTGTGTTGTGATCCATTTTCGTTCCTTTGCGTGCCCGTGCACGTTATAGTCTTATCATAACTGTTGTGAAAAAATTTTTCAAGTAGAAGTTTTTATGTTTTCAGTATTTTTTCACTAAAAAGTGAAGATGGAATTTCATCATTCATCATCCATTCAGCGTGCCCGGACAAATTCTGCACTTTCGTTGACTTCCCTCTGGAAATATGATACTTTTATAACCAGATGCTTGGAACAGATATTACGGAAAGGCATGAGTATTCTATGGCAACCATCAAAGAAATCGCCGCATTGGCCGGAGTATCCCGCGGCACTGTGGATCGCGTCTTAAACGATCGCGGCGCAGTAAACCCGGAGACCGCCGAAAAGATCAGAAAAATTGCAAAAGAGCTGGACTATAAACCCAACCGCGCCGGTCTCGTTCTGGCAGCGCAGAAAAAGCGGCTGAAGCTGGGTGTCATTCTGTTTTCCACTGGGAATCCTTTTTTTCAGGATGTTCTGGCCGGAATCAATGAAAAGGCGGAAGAGCTGGCAGGTTACAACTGTACCGTGATCACCAAACAGATTTCTTTCGGTGTGGAGGCCCAGTTACAGGCAGTCAAAGAGCTTCTTGCAGAAGAAGTGAACGGCATTGCCATGACCCCTTACAACGACGAACGGATCCGCAACTGCATCAATACTTTATACGAGCAGGGGATTCCCGTGGTCACGCTGAATACAGACATTGAAAATTCCAGACGTATCGCTTATGTCGGCAGCAACTACACCCGCAGTGGTGCCACCGCCGCCGGTCTTCTGCAATTGATGACCTCCGGCACGGTAAACGTGGGTATTGTCACAGGTTCCTCCAACATTCTCTGTCACACAGAGCGCATTGCGGGATTTCTGAAGACATTAGAACCTTTCTCTGACCGGATCCGCGTCGTGGATACCGTGGAGATCCACGATGACGAAGTGGAAAGCTACGAAAAGACAACGACACTTCTGTCAAAGCACCCGGAGATCAATGCACTGTTCTTCGCCGCCGGCGGTGTCTACGGAGGCTGCCGCAGTGTAGAGGCTCTTGGTAAAAAAAAGGCGATCCGGATCATCGCTTTTGATCTGGTCCCCACCACCCGCCAAATGCTGGAAAATGACACCATTGCCGCCACCATCTGCCAACAGCCGAAAATTCAGGGCAGCAAACCTCTTTCCCTGCTGTTTGCCTATCTGACGACCGGCGAAAATCCGGAAAAAGAATACAATTATGTAGCGGTAGATATCCGGATCAAAGAAAATATCTAAATAATTCTTAAAATTCTTCCGACACTCTTGTCATTCACAACATATAGTACTATAATATACATATTATCTACGAAATGTTGTTTTGAGGGGTACAAAAGCGGGGGAGTCTTTGATCCATGAATTTATCTGATCTGAAAAGAAATGCATATATGTTGCGGGGTTCCGATGCAAAACGTGGCTACATGCGCTGGTGGCATTCCTTCCAGGGCATTTGTCCCACGACGCAGGAAACCCGCACTTTTTTTGTAGAATACAGCATTTTAAATCCGGCTCTCGGTACTTCCCAGCCTATTTTAGGTCAGCATCCCTACTATAAACGTCATGGTCTGAAACCATCTTATCTCTGCATAAAAGCCGGTGTATTCCCTGAGCCGGGAGATAGCGGGCTCCAGCTTCAGGCATATTATCCCCTGACCTCTCTGCAGGTGGCCCAGGATCCCTTTTACATGCAGTTTGAGGATTGTGTCTACAGCGAAAACCGGATCAGTGGTTCGATTGATATCTCCGATGAGGTTGCAAGACATCGCTCTCTTATGACCGATGCGGGCAGTTTTATCTGGGATCTGGAAGTGCATAAGGCGGTTGCCTGTCATACCGGCTATATTGCCAATGCTTTTTTTACCGCGGTTCATGCCCTGGAAAGTTTCTGGCATGGGGAAGGTATCCGTACCTTTTTCCGTGGGACCATCATTTTGAACGGTGTCACCTACGAGGTAACTCCCGAGACCTCCTACGGCTATGCGGACAAACATTGGGGCCGCAGTTACAACCAGCCCTGGCTGCAATTTGCTTCCGGCCACCTGATCAGCGAGAAAACCGGGCGGGAATTGAAGCATTCGGCTCTGGCCATCGACGGCTGTTGTCCGAAATTTCTCTTTTTCCCCATGCGACGCAGGATTCTGATGCAGCTGACCTATACCGGGGAAGATTTTGAGTATCATTTTGGCAGACCTCTTACACTGTCCCGCTGCAAATGGAAAGTGAAAGAGACCAACAAACGTTTTATCTGGCATTTCAAAGCCCAGAACCGCACTTCCGTTGTACGGATCTCCGGAAGCTGCAGCAAAGAGCAGATGATGCCGTTACTCTATGAAAGTCCTGACGGAAAAGTATCCGACATTCCTCTCTGGGAAGGCGGCAATGCAACAGGCACCATAGAACTATACCGGCGAATCGGCGGTTCCCTGGAATTGATCGATCGTCTGCAATTTGAAAACGGATTATGTGCTTATCAGCGTTCCTGATTTTCGTCCGGGGAATAAAAGATAACTGCAATTTAAAAAGCTGTTGCCACAGATCACTCTGTTGGCAACAGCTTTTGTTGTTTATCTCTATGTAGCTTAGATTGCCTCTTCCGGCTCCTCCAATGCTTTTTCGTAACTCTCCAGGATCACCCTTTGCAAATTCTCTCTGGTGGAAGAATTGATGGGATGGGCGATATCCCTGTATTCTCCGTCCGTTGCCTTCTTGCTCGGCATTGCAATGAACAATCCCTTTTCACCTTCGATCACCTTGATATCATGTACGACGAATTCATCATCCAGTGTAATGGATACGATAGCTTTCATCTTGCCTTCCTTGGTGATCTTACGAACACGTACATCTGTAATCTGCATTTGCTAACCCCCTTGGTGTTATCGTGATCCCTACGCATTTCTCCGCCCTGCAGGCTCTCGAAACGCTACAGATATTCGTATTCCGGGCTATCGCCCTACTTACTCATATCTGTTAGATTCCCTAATGACCACATTGCCCTGCCTGCAAGCAGTCTCGCAATGTAGTCATTGAGAATCCGGATCACTTAGATCACGTATCGTTCATTCCTCTCAACTACGATCTTAACTTCGCCTTCTCCCACAAAGTACGAATTTGCACGGATCGTGTCACGGCTCTCTACAATACAGTTTTCAATATGCGTGTTATCTCCAATATACACATCATTGAGGATAATGGAATTCTTGATCACACAATTATTGCCGATATAGCTCTTCTTAAAGATCACGGAATTCTCTACCACACCGTTGACGATACATCCACTGGATACCAGGCTGTTACGCACCTGGGAACCAGGATTATATTTTGCGGGAGGCAGGTCATCCACCTTGGAATATACGTCCGGATACTGCTTGAAGAAATAGTTTCTCACATCTGCTTTCAAGAAGTCCATATTGGTGCTGTAGTAATCATCCACAGATGCGATATTTCTCCAGTAATCCTTGATCTTGTATCCATAGATTCTCTTCAGATCCTTGTAACGGATCAGGATATCTCTTACGAAATCGTAGCGGTCTTCCTCAGCACACTTCTCGATCATCTCGATCAGCAGTCTGCGTCGAACCACATAAATACCACAGGAAATGGTATTGGTCTTCGCCTGTAAGGGCTTCTCCTCGAACTCTTCGATACGACTTTCCTCGTTCATGCGAATCGTACCGAAACGCTCTACATTCGTACCGGCTTCCATATCGCGGCAGACTACAGTGATATCTGCTTTTTTCTCGATATGGTATTCCAGCACCTTATTATAATCCAGCTTGTATACACAGTCGCCGGATGCGATAACTACATAAGGCTCATGGCTGTCCTTCAAAACTGCAGATTCTGGTAAATTGCATCTGCGGTTCCTCTGTACCAGTTGCTGTTCTCTGCTGTTACAGCGGGAGTGAATACATATAATCCACCCTGTTTACGTCCGAAATCCCACCATTTGGAAGAATTCAGATGCTCGTTCAGACTTCTTGCATTGTATTGGGTAAACACTGCCACCTTCTGAATATGAGAGTTGGTCATATTACTCAGTGTAAAGTCAATACTGCGGTAGCTGCCTGCAATCGGCATCGCACATATAGCTCTCTTCTGGGAAAGTTCCTGCATCCTGTGATTGTTACCGCCTGCTAAAATAATTCCAATCGCTCTCACTGCTATTCACCTGCCTTAATTAATGTTTTGCCGCTTGCGAGCTGGGAATCCTCATAATCTGCAGCAGCTGTCACCCGGATATCACTGAGTTTTGCCTACGCTGATACCGTCAGGAATCACGCTCTTCTCACCGATGGTTACAAGTCCGTGGTTGTAAATATGAGGTGCCGTATCGTTCTCTGCTTCTTCACCGACACCTAATTTTACCTGATTACCTACCACAACATTCTCTGCGATAATCGCCTTGTTGATCTCACATCCTTCACCGATCTGGGTCTGGTTCATGATAATGGAATCCCGGATCACGGTTCCCTACCGATCGTAACACCACAACCGATGACGGAATTATATACTTCTCCATAGACCTCGGAGCCTTCACCGATGATACTGCGCTCTACCACACTGTCGGCAGCAATATAATCAGGGGCTGGATCTCGCTCTTGGTATAGATCTTCCAGTATTCCTCATACAGGTTGAATTCCGGTACGATATCGATCAGTTCCATGTTGGCTTCCCAATAGGAACTCAAAGTACCTACCCTTCCAATAACCGGTGAACTCATACGCATACAGCGGAGCCATGCCATAGTGCCGCGATCGTGCTTCCTTCAATGTCTTCCAGTTAAATATGTAAATACCCATACTTGCAAGATTGCTTCTGGGATGTTCCGGCTTCTCTTCAAATTCGGTGATGCGATGGTTCTCATCTGCGATCATGATGCCGAAACGGCTGGCCTCCTCCATGGGAACAGGCATTACCGCAATAGTAACTTCTGCATTGTTGGCCTTGTGGAAATCCAACATCACTTCATAATCCATCTTATAAATATGATCTCCGGAAAGGATCAGCACATACTCTGGATTATAGCTCTCCATATACTCCAGGTTCTGATAGATCGCATTCGCAGTACCGGTATACCATTCACTGTTAGTACTCTTCTCATAGGGAGGCAGCACGGTCACTCCTCCGATATTACGATCCGATCCCAGGGAATACCGATTCCGATATGGGTATTCAGTCTGAGGGGCTGGTACTGTGTCAGTACGCCTACCGTATCCACTCCCGAATTAATACAATTAGAAAGGGAAAATCGATAATGCGGTACTTGCCTCCAAATGCAACGGCAGGTTTAGCAACCTTGGATGTCAAGACACCCAGACGGCTTCCCTGTCCTCCAGCCAATAGCATGGCTATCATTTCTTTCTTAATCATATCCTCACCTCTATCTAGCCTTCCACCTGTTGTAATAAATAGTCGCTCGCGGCTATTATCCGATGTATCCATCTGTCTCGAAAAGTGCCTGCTCTTTCCTTCGGATGTGATAATCTGATTATAACACATTGCCAAAGGAAAGTGAATATTTATTACTAGGTTTTGTCATTTTACCATTTTCATATCCATTTTTACATAATTAGCTTATCTTTGTAAGCTTTTGTCAATTTATGCCAATCCCGTCTGGATTGGTTTTGCAAAAATAGTAAACTTACACATTTTTCAAAATCGTACCTATGGATTGTTTTTCGTTCCTATGTATATAATATTAATAATAAGGTAACTGCTCTGAATAGTTACATAATAAGCAATGCAACTACACTATATTAAGGAAGTGCCAATATGTATCAGATAGACTTTAATCACCCTCGTCCATTTATTTTGTAGGTATCGGCGGTATCAGCATGAGCGGTCTCGCAGAGATTCTGAAGGATGCCGGCTTCCGTGTGTCTGGTTCCGACCGTTCCAAACCCCTCACCGAAACTCTGGAAAGAAGGGGATCAATGTATTTTATGGACAACGTGCCGGGAATATTACCGATGATATCGATTGTGTCGTATTTACCAGCGCGATTCACAAAGACAATCCCGAATATGTCGCTACTATGGAAAAGGGATCCCGCATCTCACCAGAGCGCAGCTTTTAGGAGAGATCATGCAGAATTACAAGACCCTATTGCCATCAGCGGTACTCACGGCAAGACCACCACGACCTCCATGGTCAGTGAGATTCTGCTGCATGCCGGTACGGATCCCACTCTGTCCATCGGCGGAATGTTAAAAGCATCGGTGGCAACATCCGTGTCGGCAGTACCGATCTGTTCGTTACAGAAGCCTGCGAATACACCAACAGCTTCTTAAGCTTTTTCCCAGGATCGGTATGATCCTGAATATCGAAGAAGATCACCTGGACTTTTCAAGGATCTGGAGGATATCCGGAATTCCTTCCATAAATTTGCAAAGCTTCTGCCCGCTGACGGCTGTCTGATCATCAACGGTGCCATTGACAGATTACAGGAGATCACAGGAGATCTGGACTGTCGCGTGATCACTTTAATAAAGAAGCGGTCAACAGTGACGGGTCCGCTGCCGATTATTATCCCTCGGATATTACTTTGACGAGTTCGGTCATCCTTCCTTTACGCTTCACCGGCATGGAGAAGTGTCCGGCAGTTTTCTCTGCAGGTTCCCGGAGAGCATAACGTATGCAATGCCATTGCTTCCATTGCCCTGGCCGATTTGCTGAAGATCGATCGCGAGGTTACCGCTTCTGCCCTGCACGGTTTCACCGGTACAGACCGCAGATTCGAATACAAGGGCACCATCGGCGGTGTCACCATTGTGGATGATTATGCACATCATCCCACCGAGATTGCAGCCACCCTGCATGCGGCAGCGAATTATCCCACAAGACCCTCTGGTGTGTCTTCCAGCCACATACTTACACCAGAACCAAGGCATTCATGAAAGATTTTGCCAAAGCCTTAAGTCTGGCAGACAAAGTCGTCCTGGCAGATATTTATGCTGCCCGTGAGACCGATACCCTGGGAATCAGTTCTGAGACGCTCCAGACAGAGATCCGGGCACTGGGCCATGAATGTTACTATTTTCCTTCTTTGATGAGATTGAAAACTTTTATTAGAAAATTGCATAAACGGTGACCTGTTGATAACTATGGGTGCCGGAGATGTAGTAAAAATCGGTGAAAACCTGCTTGGCAAATAGTTGTCCACATTATCCACAGGAAACACCGGGGATTATCCCCGTTTTCCTGTGGATATTTTGTTGTTTTCCTGTGGATAATTTTCTGTCGGATTTTGGCGATGATCTGCCGATATATAGGGTTTTCTCGATACACCGTCTTTTGGTATCCACAATATCCACCGTTTCCACATTTTTATCCAGGAGTCCGAAAGTCCAGTGTTTACAAGGTTTTCCGGCAAATTGACTATTTCTTTTCACAGGTCTTATGCTATACTTGGTCTTACTTTGAAAAGGAACGATTTGTGAAAGAAGGTATTGTGTGTTATGGCACGGATAGCGCTCTATAAAGATAATTATGCAGATTCTACGGTAGTATCCAATCTGTTTATTGATGAATATATGAAAGATGCCAACGACGCACAGCTGAAGGTCTATTTCTATCTGCTGCGCATGCTGAATGCGGAACAGGCTATCAGTGTGTCCGGAATTGCGGACAAGTTCAACCACACGGAAAAGGATGTGATCCGTGCACTGAAATACTGGGAGAAGCAGCAGATCCTGGATCTGGACTTCGATGATAATAAAACACTGGTAGGGATTCATCTTCGTGATCTGAGCACGCAGGCTGCTCCTGCCCCCCAGCATAATGTCCTGCTGACCTCCGGTCCTTCGCAGATGCAGAATACTCCCGCCGGAGTCTCTGTGATTCCTGCCGCTGCTATTCCGCAGGTTTCGGCTGCAGTTGTACCGGCAACACCCCAGGAAACTGTCAACCCTTACGCAAAGCCGGCTTATTCTCTGGATCAGTTACGGGAATTCAAGGAACGGGAAGAGACCTCCCAGCTTCTCTTTATTGCAGAAGCTTATATTGGCAAGCCTCTGACTCCTTCCGAGATCAAGACGATCCTGTTTTTCACCGATGTACTGCATTTTTCAGAGGATCTGATCGATTATCTGCTACAGTACTGTGTGGAGCGCGGCAAGAAAGATTTCAAATACATAGAAAAGTTGCTGTCAACTGGGCGGAAGAAGGAATCACCACCCCGAAGCAGGCGCAGAAATTCTCCACCCGCTACGACAGAAGCGTATATTCCATTATGAACAGCTTAGGACGCAGTACCTCTCCACAGCGAAAGAACTGGAATTCATCAACCGTTGGACCAGAGATTACGGTTTCAGCACAGATATTATACTGGAAGCCTGTGAGCGCAGCTCTCTGGCTACGGACAAGCATCGCTTTGAATATGCGGAAGGAATCCTGAACAGCTGGAGACAGGCTAATGTACACCACAAGGCCGATATTCAGCAGATGGATGACTCTTTCCAGAAGAAAAGACTGCGAAGCCCGCTTCTTCCGGGTCCTCCAACCGCTTTACACAGTTTACCCAGAACAGCTACGATTTCGCCGCTCTGGAAAAGGAAATTTTAAGTAACTAATATTCAGATATTGAACAACCAGCAATGAGCAGATAAGGGGAACCGACCGTGTCACTGACTAACGCACAATACAATTCTATTATGAAGGGCTATGAGCAGACCAGAGACCGCAACCGTCACCTGGCAGAGCAGCGCCGCCGGGAAATTTATACAAAGCTTCCGGAATACGGAAGACTGGATGAGTCTGTCGGTGAACTTTCCGTGGCGCAGGCAAAGCTTTTATTGAACGGTGATGACGAGGCGCTTACCAGACTGCGTTCTTCTCTAAAGGAAATCTCCCGTCAGAAAAGAGAATTGCTCACGTCCGCCGGATACCCAGCAGACTATCTGGAACCCGTCTATGATTGCCCCGATTGCAAAGATACAGGTTATATTGACAGTGAAGATGGTCTTCGCAAAAAATGTCACTGTTTTCACCAGCAGGAACTGGATATTCTCTATGAGCAGTCCCATATCCGGGATATGATCGCTTCTGAGAATTTTTCCAACCTTTCTTACGAATACTATCAGGGCGATGATCTTACGCATTTCCGAAAATGCGTGGATGTCTGCCGCAATTTTGTACAAAACTTCAAACAAGACTACCACAATTTATTCTTTTATGGTACAGTAGGTACTGGCAAAAGCTTTTTGTCGGGATGTATCGCCAGTGAATTATTGCAAACCGGTCATTCCGTGATCTATTTCAGTGCTTCCGGGCTGTTTGATACTCTTGCCCGTTATGCCTTCGACAGCAGGGCAAAAGAAGCTCTCTCCGGATTCTACGAGGATCTGTATAACTGCGATCTGCTGATCATTGATGACCTCGGCACAGAGATGACCAATACTTTTGTAGCCTCCCAGCTGTTCTCCTGTCTGAATGAGAGACATCTGCGGAAAAACGCTACGATCATCTCCACAAATTTGAGTCTGGAGGAACTGCGCGACCGGTATTCAGACCGGGTATTTTCCCGTATCACCAGTCATTACGATCTGTGTAAGCTGAGCGGCCCCGATATTCGTATGTGCAAAAAGCGTATGCAGAATACATCTGACAATTAATCATTTGTTTGTAACAGAACAGTATACAGAATCAGAAAGTGAGGATCACCCCAATGGCGAATCGTGAAGAAAAAAGAAATCTGGAGACTATCCCCGTCGGCTCTCTGGGCATTATTTCCCTGCCCGGCTGCAAGCCTTTAGGTGAGAAGGTAGACCAGTATCTTGTAAAATGGAGAGCAGAGAGAGAAAGCGAACACAAAGAGTCTCTGGCATTTGCAGGCTATCAGAGAGAATCCTATCTTCTGGATGCCAAAGTACCCCGTTTCGGTTCCGGTGAGGCAAAGGGACAGATTCTGGAATCCGTCCGCGGTACTGATCTCTATCTGTTAGTAGATGTCCTGAACTACTCCATGACCTATTCCCTGTGTGGCAACGAGAACCATATGTCTCCCGATGATCACTATCAGGATCTAAAGCGTATCATCGCAGCTGTCGGCGGTAAGGCCCGTCGTATCACTGTGATCATGCCCTTCCTGTATGAGAGCCGTCAGCACAAGAGAACTTCCCGCGAGTCTCTGGACTGTGCACTGGCACTGCAGGAGCTGGTAAGCATGGGTGTAGACAACATTATCACTTTCGATGCTCATGATCCCCGTGTACAGAATGCCATTCCTCTGCACGGCTTTGAGACCGTACAGCCTGCATATCAGTTTATCAAAGGTCTGTTACGCAATGTAAAAGATCTGCAGCTGGATTCCAGCCACATGATGGTCATCAGCCCGGATGAAGGTGGTATGGGACGTGCCATCTACATTGCCAACGTTCTCGGTCTGGATATGGGTATGTTCTACAAGAGAAGAGATTACACCCGCATCGTCAACGGTCGTAACCCCATCGTAGCTCATGAATTCCTGGGTACCAGCGTAGAGGGCAAGGATATGATCATTATCGATGATATGATCTCCTCCGGTGAAAGCATGTTGGAAGTTGCCGCTGCTCTGAAGGAGCGTAAAGCCAACAAGATCTTCGTCTTCTCCACCTTCGGCCTCTTCACCAACGGTCTGGACAAGTTCGACAAGGCTTATGAGAACGGCATCATCGATAAGGTACTGACCACCAACCTCATCTACCAGACTCCGGAATTACTTCAGAGAGAATGGTACATCAACTGTGATATGAGTAAGTACATTGCTTACATCATTGATACTTTGAACCACGATTCTTCCATCAGCGATCTGTTGAATCCAAATGAGAGAATTCAGAATATCGTTGCAAAATATAAGACGGGTGAGCTGTAAAGCTCACCCGTCTTATATTAACTTGAGAGTTAGTGAAATACATTGGCAAAATCCACGAACTCCCGGAGCATGCGATACACATGTCTCGATGTAAGGTCTCCAGATGTGAATTTTCTACGAAAAGTGATGAGTGGTTCTCGTCATGACGGGGCCGCCTACAGTCGACATCCATGTCGACAATCGGCTGACGCGGACATCGTGTCCGCTTTCCCCCTGTCTTTCAGCACTTTTCTAGAAAATATCAACATCCTCCGACAAACATCTTCGACATGGCACCGCATACTCCGGGAGTTCTGCGTTTTGGAAAGCTTTCAAAAACCAGTAGCCCCGGCTGGGTATAAGAATAAGCAGTGCCGTAAGCAGACGTCGGTACTTAGCGGTCGTATTATGACCGCTTATGTACCGCTACGCTCTGCGACAGAGCGCGAGCGTGCCGCGTTTCTTATACCCTGCCAAGGGCTACGGGATTATTTCACTAACTTTCAATTTACAGCATTCCAAGTGCCGATAGCAACGCACCGATGATAATGCAGAAATCTGAGCAGTTGAAGACGATCTTGCGGAACGCCTGCCATTTCACCGGGAAGCTCACGTAATCCACCACGTAACCTCTGCGGAGGCGGTCATAGGTATTGCTGAAAGCACCACCAAGTAACAGTGCTAGTCCCAGTCGCAGCAAATTGTTGCCTCGATGCCCCAGACTCACAATAAAGACAACGGTCAATATCAGCGTAAATGCCAGCGAAACAACAGCCACCAGACGCCTTCTCTTCTGTCCGGCATTGAGCATCATGCCTTTGTTATGATGCTTGCGGATCAGAAATTTTCCCTTGCAGATTACTCGTTCGTCCCGCTCGTCCACATGCAACTCTATATAATTTTTCAGGAAAAATCTCCCCAGAAAATTCCTGCCAGTATCACAAGACATACCACTGTCATATGTTCCGCTCCTTTTCACGCCGTCCGTATTTCCCTTGCAATCCGCTTATTCGCGCTCTGCTTTCCGATTCTTTATTTTCAAAACGCCAGAAGTGCCCCATATAATACTCCGGCCACAGGCCATACGACCCAGGTAATATACCAACGCATCGTCGGCAGGCTGATAGCCAGATAAACCGCTGTCCAGACGCACCAGTAAATTGCTGTCACATGCTCATACTTCCGGTTGACCGCCTTATTCTCCACAGTGTAATCCCTCCTGAAGCAATTTCTGAAAACCGCCCCAGATAATACCGGACCACACGAACAGCCATACAGCGATCGCCACTACAATGAGTAAAGCATCCGTAGCAAGGATTACCGCATAACCATTATTCCCGAAAAAAATGGATACTATCAGCAAAGGTACTACTCCCAGGATACACAATACAACACCCAGGGTTATGCAGATCCGGTAGGTTCCCGCAAAGGTTTCTTTTGCTTTCTCCACGATTCCGGATACCCCATATTGCAGTGTCAGCTTTTCTTTTTCCAGATATTCATATTTATTGTATGGGATTCCGGTGAGAAGAAATACCGCTACCGCAACTACCACCATCAGTAACAGTACGATGAGACCGATTCCTCCTGCGACATTTTCTGTAACCGCTCCTCTTTTGGCACCTGCCATTCCCAACAACCACAACAATACAACAGGAGAGAGCACACATAAGGATACCGCCGGAGCAATCCGGGCAGCATATTTTTTCGTAGCTTCCAGAAACGTATTGGCTTCCTCCACCGTGATCACTTTGCCCTCTGTGATCTCCGGTGTCATTCCATCGGTGAATTCCGTCTCTTCCATTTCATCTTTTAATAGGTAATCCGTAGTAACTCCGAACAACTGGCTCATACTGACAATACGTTCCAGATCCGGGATTGAGGCTCCCGTTTCCCTTAATTAAAGATATTGTTGGGTAAAAAAGAAAGGTCAGTCGATTTTGCCAATGAAGCGGTAGTAGATTTCTACTTCCTGCTCACGGCTTCCGTCCTCGCCCTTGACAGCTTCGTGGACGGTTATTTTTTCAATTAGAGTGTTCAGAAGTTCGGCGGTCAGCTCCACAGGGTTGACATACTGTTTCATCAGGGCAATCCACTTTTCAGCATCCGCTGCGGTCTGTACGGCGGCTTCCATCGTTTCGTGAAGCTGCCTTATTTTTGTTTCAAGCTCCTTTTGCTCGTTCTGGTACTTCTCGGACAGCATATTGAAGTTATACTCGGTTATGCGTCCGGCAGACCAGTCCTCATACATTTTAGCAAACAGCCCGTCAACCTCGGCTTTACGCTTCTCTGCCTTTTTCAGCTCCGCAGCCTGCTTTTTCTTCGCAGAGTTTCTTTCTCTGTCGCTGGCATTGAGCAGCCGTTTCAGCAGCTTGTCCTCGTCTTTCTGTACCATCATAGACCAGTATTGCAGTCTTGCAAGCACATAGGCATACAGTACATCATAGCGGATATAGTGCATGGAACACTGGCGTAATCCCTGTCCGTTCTTACTGCAATGGTAGTGTATGGGATTTTGTTCTGGCTGTTTACACCATAAGCCAATGACCATCCGCAGTCCGCACATTTTACCAGCCCGGAAAATATCTGCGTTGTGCCATTCTTCTGTCGCCTGCGTCTGCTTGCAATCAGCTCCTGAACTTTTTGGAACACTTCTTCGGAAATGATGGCTTCGTGGGTATTTTCCACACGATACCATTCTTCTTGCGGCTTCCGCACCTTTTTCTTGTTCTTGAATGAAATGTTGCTCTGCTTGTTGTGAACGCTGTGACCGATGTAGGTTTCCTCTTTACAAAATGCTCTTGACCTGTGCAATCGTCCACGCATAGGCTTTTTCTGCGGGCGCACCGGCGTAGATATTGGCGAAAGTCCCGTATCTTTCATAGTTCAGCCAGCCGGGGGTAGGTACTTTTCCTCCACCAGAATCCGTGTAATGCTGGCGGCTCCACGCCCGTGTACGGCAAGGTCAAAAATCTTCTCTACAATCCAGCGCGTTTCCGGGTCGATCAGACGATGACCTTTTTTGTCCGGGTCTTTACATAGCCCAGTGGTGCATAGGCTCCATAGTGTGCGCCATTGGCAAATCTTGTGTGCATGGCAGCCTTGACCTTTTTGCTGGTCTGTCGGGCGTGCATTTCATTCAGGATGTTTAAGAACGGGGCAAGCTCGCTTTCTCCGTTGATGTTGTCCACATTGTCAGTGATGGCAATGTAGCGTACTCCCTTGCTGGGGAAATAGATTTCCGTGTACTGACCGGTCAGGATATAGTTTCTTCCCAGACGGGATAAGTCCTTTGTGACAACGCAGTTGATTTTCCCGTCCTCGATGTCATCAATCATCCTTTGGAAACTTGACGCTCGAAATTTGTCCCGCTCCATCCGTCGTCAATGTACTCGTCTACAACAGTCAGCCCATGCTCTGCGGCATACTGCCTAAGCATCATGCGCTGGGTCTGATACTGCCGCTTTCCCCTGTAATTCATCGTCACGGCTCAATCTCAAATATAGTGCAGTGTTATAAATCGTTGTATTGTATGGTTGTTTCACGGTTAAAAATCCTCCTTCTAAAAAACAACCCACGCTTATACAATACTCGCTGGTACAAGTATATCATAAGCGTGGGCTGATTGACAGTCGTTATTCCGTATTTTTTGCAGGAAGCGGCGGCAGCGTGCTGGATCACATCTTCCAGCAGACTGTCAAGCGGCTTCCCATCCTGTGCGAAATGCTCCGATACCTTGATACGGACTTTCCCCATGACAAAATACTGCGCCGTCTTTTCGGTAAGCAGGGTGCCGCTGTTTTGTTATTGCTCTCGTTTTGCTTTTGCCATAGGCAGTTACCTCCATAAATGAAATATGCCCGACAAGGGAATGTCAGGCAGGTTTACAGCCGCAGACTGTCTTCATGTCAACCAAACCGTGTCAACCGGCAGAAAAGACTTTGAAAACAATCCACAGGCGCTCTATTATTACTTTTTACTTTTTCTTTGATTTCTTGGTTGACATGGTTGACAAAGGAGAGAAATACCCCAAATATCAGGCTTTTCCCCGTCAACCGGCTGTCAACCGAAGCGTTAACCAAACTGTCAACCGGTGGCTTTTCAGAATGGCAGTTCCATTTGCCGGGCTTCTTCTTCCGTGATTTCCTGAAAACTGTCCCTCCGGCGGAGCTTGGTTGACACGCTCCCAGCCTTTTGAGAACCGTATTTTATACCGCTTCGGGCTTTGTAGGCTGCCCAGCCCTGTATGATGCCGCCCGCAATGCCGGTATTCATAATCTCGCAGATTGCCCGTGTCTCCCAGTCTGCCGGGAATTTAAGTTCCCCAGCGCTTCCTCATAAAGCTGCTTGGAACATACCCTGTCGCCGGTGTAGTCCTCCAAATAGGCGTAGATCATGCCGGCCTGTGTGTCTTCCTGCATAAAGTCCTGCTGGTGGGCGTTCAGGTATCGGTTCATTTCCATGCTGAATGACAGCTTATACTTCCCACTGCGATAAACCGTCATGGCTTCCGCCCACATCTGTTCGATATACGCCCTCGCCGCCGCTTCATCGTCCAGTATGTGAACCTCCGCCCGTTCCGGGTACACCGTCACGGGAGAAAGCGCCGGTTGCCGGTGCGATCACGGGGCAAAAAGTCCTGCCGGTTGGTCGTCCCTCCAAATACACATTGCCGCAGCCGGTCTGCCGGATGTGTCTCATACGGCACTTTGTAGGTTTCTTTCTGGCGGCTTAAGAATGACTTGATTTCCTCAATACCTTTGGCGTTGGCTGTGGCAATCATCTCCGACATCTCGATAATCCAATGCCCTTGCAGCTTGCGGTACACATTTTCATCGTCCAGCTTTTCAAATCGTCTGAAAACCATTCGTCCCTGCCTGCCAGCAGCCGGAAAGGTAGATTTCCGGCTCCCTGACCACCAACCAGACAGAGCATGACCTCAAACTTGCTCCCCGGTCTGAATACCCGCCGGATGGCTCCCATCAGGAACAGTTTCAAGGCTTCATAGGTGTATTCGTCCGTATCGGCTCCCAGAAAGTGATGCAGGGCGTAACGGATGCGCTCTGTGCCGTCCCATTGCAGGCTGTTCAGGTAATCCCTGACTGGATGGTAGCGGTTTTCATTGGCAACAATCTTGATGGCGCTCTGCACCTTTTTCTCGCTGGTAAGCCAGTAATTTTCTTCCAGATACAAAAGCAGGTAGTTCATGTCCATGTCGGTCAGCGTGGTACTGGTGCGCTCCCAGCCCAGCGGCTTCACAATGTCAATCTGCTCCGTCAAAAGGTTCAGGCGCAGCGCCCCGCGAAACAGAGGGTCACGCTGGAACACCGTCAGGCAGTTTCGGATGCTGTTCTTCACGCCGCCTTCTGCGTCCCTCTAATGTTTCCCGGATTTCTGCCGGTGTCTGCGCCGGTTCCATTGTGTCCATCGTCCTTTTGACCGCTTCCTGCGTTTCCGGCGGCAAGCTCTGAAATTCGCTGTTCAAGCCGCAACACCTCCTTTCCCTGTGCGGCGATCAATGCCGCTTTTTCTTCTATTTCTCCGTATAACAAAATATCCAAAAGGTATTCTGTGTAGCTTATCCTCTGCAACGCTTCCACAAAAAGAGGATGCCAGATGGCATCCTGCGGCTGTGGGGCGTGTGCTGTTTTCCAATGCTCCAGCAGGCGCAGATAATCGCATAGCACCCGGAAACAATACCGTTCCGTTTCCTGAAATCTCTGCTCCGCTGATTTTTGTCGGGGCTGTGACCTGTTGTGACGCTTCCTATCTGGCAGCGCATTGCCGGATTTCTCATAGGAAACGCCGAAGTCCTCCGCAAGCCTGACCGCAGCTTCCCGTTTCCCCAATCCATGCAGCAAAGCGGCCAAGTCGATCACATCCCCGGAAGCCCCGCAGCCGAAGCAGTAAAAGCGGCTGTCCACTTTCATGCTGGGCGTGCGGTCATTGTGGAATGGACAGCAGACCATGCCGTTTCTCCCCACCCGGATTCCATAGAATGAAGCAGCCTGCCGGGTGGTAACAGACTGTTTCACCGCTTCAAATACATTCAAATGCTCCTCCATAAAAATACTGGTAGCGGTAAAGCTGCCGGTTATATCATAGCTCCCTCTCATGTTTCTTTCTCTGTACTGCCTGTGGCTGCTCCTCCGGCGCAGTGCGGTATCTACGGCGTTCTGCACCTGCCGTAGCTGTATGACTTCCTCCCGGAGTGGTTTGTTCTGCGGAGACAGTTCGGCATACTCTGTTTTAACTGTGCGTATTCCTGTTTCTATGCTTTCAGGGCAATGGGTTTTCCGTCCAGTTTTTCTTTCAAAATACGGCGGGCGGCATAAAACAGCCGTAACTCCGCATCGTGGGATGTTTCAAATTTCTCCCTCTGTTTCTTAAACTTGATATTGTTCAATTCCGTATGAACAGGTTTTAGCCGCTGGTAATTTCGCCCTCCCGTATCAATTCCTGCAATTCCTTTATCCGGGCAGATTTCTTTTCATGGAGTCGCTTAACGCTTCAAATTCTTCGTTGACAGAGGAAAGACGCTCCTGCAAATCCTCTAATGTGAGCAGCTTGTTTTCCGTCAGATAATTGACGGCTTCGGCAAACTGCTTTAAGTTTCCGGTTCTGGCTTTATTGCTCCATGCCCCTGCGTTGCGCTGGTTGTAATAAGCGATCAACAGGTCGGCAAGGCTCGGTGTCTGCGGTTTGGAAAGTTCTTCTTTACCTCTGCCATCCAGACAAACAGGGCTTTGATCTTCTTCCTCACATCCTGCATGAGCCGGTTGGTGGCTTTAATCCAGCGGTTCAGTTCCCCTTCTCGGTGCGGATGCCCTTTGCTTCCATCTGCCGGACATTAGCCCCTCGTGGACAGTAGGTATCAGGTCAAGCCCCTGCCGCACATAGGAACGGTGGTCGATACGCACATCCAGCCCTTTTCCTCAAATTTTGTATTAACGGCAGCCGCCCACTGCTCCCGCCAGTGTTCCAGCGTTTCCGGCTCATGCCAGTCTGTTGTATGGACAGCGTTAAACATATAATCGCCGTTTTATCCTGGATTCGGTTTCCATCTTCATCAAGAAGATATTCCTGACGCTGTTTTGTCCCCATGTGCCATCCGGGTTCAAAGGGCGCATGGTTGTCATCACATGAAAATGCGGGTTAGGGATGCCGCCGTCCTCTTCTCCGGGCTGTGAAAGCAAGGTCGGCAATCATGCCTTTGTCACAAACTGCTCCTGTACGAACTTCCTCGCCAGCTCCATGTTTTCTTCCAGCGTCAATTCATTCTGCATGGCAATATCAAAGGAATAGGCAAGCTGTGCTTTTGATGTTTCTCGCAGTTCTCCACAGCATTCCAGAGGGTCGCCCGGTCAAGATATATTTCCGGCGCATGGGCGGCAGCATGATTTCCGAAGCGATCACGCCGCCCTTTTGGTGTAGTCGCTGACTTCCATAGTAGCTGCTGTAAAGACGCTCCCTGGCTCGATAGGCTGCGCTGGCAATGGCGTTTGACCGGCGCTGCGCTTGATCTGTGCGATTGAAAAATGATAAAGTGCTATCCTTAGTCACCGCCTTTCTCCTGCCCGGAAATACGGGCGTGGTTCTCTGTGGCAGACCGGATGAAATGCTCCGCCTGCGGCAGATTCAAAATGCTTTCCATGAGGGAATAAAATTCCGCTTCGGATAGCTCCTTTGTCTGTGGTGCAATGCTCTCAATAGCTGCCCCACGGGTAATCAGCCGGTGCGTCCTCTGTTTCCGGGAACCGCTTTCCAGATACGCCTGCCGGTTTTTCAAACGCTGCATTTTCCGTTTTTCCTGTTCCAGCAGGACAGTGGTTTTTTCATATTCCTGCTTCAACTGTTCCAAAGATTTTTCCATGTTCTCACATCCTTTGCTGATAAGATAAAGAAAGACCATCCGCAGACAGTCCGTGTGTCAGTGCTTCTATAAAACCTGATGAAAGGGAAACCGCAGAGCGGATTTCTTTGCGGCGGGTACACAGGGGATAGCCGCTTTAGCGGCGCAAGGGGGTGTAGCCACCTTGTCGGAGCGAAGCGAACGCAGACCTCGGATTGCTGATTTTATCAGCGGCAGAGGTAAGCTCCGCAGGACGCACGATACATGGTCTTTAGACTATGTATAGAAGTGCGCCCTTAGTTCCTAAGGGATTTTGCCGTTTCCGGCAGTCTTGTCCTTTTTCTTGGAACGCTTGGTAAAGATACTTCGGGCAGTCAACCACAACCGCCCGGAAGCTCTGTTTACATTCGTGCTGGCATTTCCGGCACAGTTCGTTGTAAGTGATACGGCTGCGGTCATTTAAGAAGAAAGACCATTCCAACCGCCGCTTGTTACTCATTCTTGCCATAACCGGCTCCTTTCTCCGTTTCTATCTGATGTACGCAGATAGGCTGTTTTGATGTAGCGTCTCGGTATCATTTTTAAGTTTTTTTCCCTCTGTATGCCCCTTTGGAAAGTGCGGCAGTATTGCAAGTCAGGGAATGATACCTCACGCTTATTTGTCGCTTCCCGGTACGGTTTCGGAGCCTTTTGCCATCCATTCAAAGAAAGCAATTTTGCTGACCTTGATAAGTCTGCCCCTGCGGAACGCCGGAAAGCCGGGGGTGTGTACCAGCTCATAGGCGCTCGCTCTTGAAATTCCATAATCCGCTGAATGTCCGCCACATCCAGAACCAGCGGTAAATCCTCGTAGCTGTTCAATCTCTTTTTATCGTTCATTCTGTTCCTCCCATAAATCAAATAGGTTAAAATGCTTCCTGTTGCCGTTCTCCCCAAAAGCCGTTTTCCTGCCCCATTCCTGCGGTGTTTCCCTGCATTGGTGCTGAATGCGTCACTTCTCCTGCCGGTCATATCCCTTTGGACGGTCATTCACTTGTCAAGGTACTGTGCGGTACGAAATTACCAACCGCAATCATCATAGCGTACTATCCTTGACAAAACAATGATTCTGCGATACCATGAGTGTAACGGATATAACTGAATTATATAATTACCATAAACAAAGGCAGGGATAGGGATGGAGAATCAGTTTATACGGCATGAGCCATGTTTTGAGAGGATTTTGTTTGTCCTGACGCTGGACAGGAAGAAAATGAAAGAGCGGATTTTGATTGGGGAAGAACAGCAGATCCGCTTCCGTCTGAACGGGAGCCAAAACGCAGAGGTGCTTTGTGATATGACACGCCACTGGGAACTTTTGATAAACTTTGAGCGTGACACGGACAGAGACTGGAACTTATACGGGCTTTCTCCGCTGCGGCAAGCTCTCCACTCCAACCGATGGAAACAGCCGGAGCTGGAGCAGGCGGCAAGCGAATTTCTTTGGGAGAAATATCTTAGCAACGACCCTCTGAAAATGTATGTGGCGTTCCGTATCTGGAACAGCTATCTGCTTGCCAGAGAACCCCGTGACCGTAACGCTGCCTGTGACCGCTTCATGGATAAAATGAGCAGACTGACCGGGTATTCCAAAACGAAACCATGAGCTTTGACAGGAGACAGGAAAACCGAAACAATTTCAAGCTGGCAGCCTTTATTTCAAAGGCGCACCGTCAGAAGATACCCGGCTTGACCTCTGGTTCCCGGACAACCGGCGCACAGAAGAATGTGTGTCTGCCTATGCGTCCCTCTACCCGTTGATTACCTATTATCTGAACAGGCTGAATGACTGGGGGCTTTGCTTCCGGCGGTGCAAGGTCTGTGGAAAATATTTTCTGGCAAAGAGCCAGCGGTATGAGCTGTGCAGCGACAAGTGCCGAAAGCACAGGCGCTTCAAAACAAGCGGAATTTGACGAGAGGTCAAGAGAAAATAACTATGACCTGCTTTATAAAAATGAATGCCAGAACTGGCGCAACAAAATCAACCGGGCAAAGAATACCAACGGCTTTCCAGCTGACCGTCTGGAAAAAATACAAGCTACCTTTGCTGACTTCAAGAAAGAAGCATTGCAGAGAAAAATAAAAGAGGAACAGCCAGCCCGAAAGAATTTACGGACTGGCTGTATCAGCAGAGTAATGTAATTGTGGAGCTGAAAAAAAAAAAAAATGTTTGTCAGCTTTATGGCAGTGCAAATTTATATCCGATACCGGTAACGCTTTGATATAATCAGGATCGCCCGGTTCTGTCTTTAACTTTTTCCGCAGATTGCATACATGGTTATTGATGGCTTTCCGGGAATAGTAGGTGTAATCTTCGTTCCAAACCAAATCCATGATAACCTCATAGGTAAATACCGGTTCGGGTTCATAATGAGCAGAAGCAGGATGTCGAACTCTTTTATAGTCAGGGCGATTTCCTGCTCATGAACAATCACACGCCTGTATTCCAGACAGATGTATAAATCGCCCTCTTGAAATTCCGTAAGCGGACTGTCTTGCTTCCAGTTGTGCTTTAAGTGAAAACACATAGTTTCAGTTCTTGTTTTCGTTGTCCTTTCAAGAAGATACTGTGCAAGCTCCTCCTGTTGCCTTTCATCAAGCAGAAGTATCAACTTTTCTCCAATCGCTCTGCCGGATTCAGATATATCAAATACAGCTAATTTCCCATATTTTCACCTCACAATTAACTCTTTATATCTGCTGTACGACGGCTTTTTTCTTTTGCTGTCGAGTGGCAGATGCTTCATACTATGTCAATTTCAAAAAGTTCTCTTTATCCTTTATTACTTTTCTGTTTTGTCTGATGTAAAAGCAAGATAACCAAAACAGAAATAGCTATACTGCATAGAATGTATGTCCAATTAAAATATGATAGATTGATTAAATTCTGTGCTGATTGATTTTTAATGAGGTTTGTGTATGGCGCGTTACTCTTAATCGCTTCCATAACTCCTAAAACATTTATCGGGCTTAAATTGTATAAGTACGCACCAAATAAATATATCGCTACCTTTTCAACAATGGACGGTATTAAAATAGCCAATGCAGAAAGCCATAATGGACATTGCTTGGTTTCAAATATACTGCCCCCAAAAGATATGGCAATATCGCAAGGCAACAGCCCAAAAGGACAATATTCTGATGAAGCCCAAAGAGGGCGAAGAATACACGGATAAAAAGATATGTTCCAAATATAATCAACCAATCAATGAGCAAGCCTTTTATTGGCGTGCGCTCTTTTATTGTTTCGTTTTGTAACTGCATTTCATTACCTTCCCAAATGGACGATCCACTTTCGGGAACGTCAAGGTTACGGTTGTTCCACCGTAAGAATTGTTTTTTAGCTCCACCGTGATAGACAGGTCAGTTGCCATTTTCTGAACAAGGTATAATCCCATACCCGTAGAACGACTAAGGTAACTGCCCGTATCTCCAGTAAACCCCTTGTCGAAAACAAAGGGTAAGTCAGACAACGGTATGCTTGTGCCGTTGTCTTTAATAGATAAAGAAATCTGTTCACTATCCGCACTATCAGCAATGGAAGAGAAGCCGGGAGCAGGATTGTTCCCCGCATATTTCACACTATTGCTGATTATCTGTCCTAAAATAAACATCAAACCTTTTGTTGTCAGAAATCACTTGATAATCGTTTCGGTATATTCAACAGAAAATCCGGCTTTTCAAGAAGCGTTAAATTATCTTCAACTGCTTCACGACAAGTTTCAAGAATTGAAAGCGGCCAAAAGTAATCCTTATGAGTAGCCCAAGCCTTGAAAAGTATAGAATTTGTTCTATATCCTGTCGGGTATGGTCGCGTACATACAGCATACGGGTATGAACCAAAGGGGACATTTCATCTTTCGATTGTCCAGTAGCAAGGTCATAGGGATAGCGGTTTTGATTTCATGTACCCAATTTTCAATGTAGTGTTCATAATCTGTAACTGTAATTTTCTGTTCGTTGATATATTCCTGCTGTCCTCAAATGCTGCCCCAATTCAGATATAAGGGCGTAATATTGCGGGAACAGCTTCACAGTAAGTATTCGTTGGTATCGTCCGGCTCCAATAGAAAACGCCGAAAAATAACGTCTGCCCTGTTGCGTTTTCTGATTGATATAGCAAGAGGAATAGCAAGTGCGGCAAATGATACAAAATTATCAATGCAACATAGTTGATAAAATAATCGGGATTAGCCAGCCAAGCAAGGGAATATAAAGAACAAGTCCAAACAGGCAAGTGTAATAATCCCCACACGATTAGAGGAAATATATGTTAAAAGTATTTTAGCTCTTCATAATCGCACCTGCTCTTCAAGCGGTAGCCTTGCCCGCGTACTGTTTCTATCCGATCTTCAAGACCAAATTCACGGAGCGTTTTCCTCAATCGCGTAGGTTTTGCAGCGCATTTTCGTCAATGTATTCTTCCGTTCCCAAAGCACGTTGCACAGCTCATGTTTGTAACAAGATTAGGGCTTTTCTTCAAAAGCGCAAGCAATATTTTCCTCATTTGGTGGCATGAGGGGAAGAACTCTTTCCCATAGATTGTAAAGGTGTTTGGGTCAAGTAAAATCCGTTCCCGTCCAGTAAACCTTGCCGTATCTGTTCCCTCTTTGTCGTAATAAATTTTAATGCAAAGCAGGCGCTCCATATTACACGGCTTTGTTAAGTAGTCGTCAGCTCCCAATCCTAATGCGTGAAGTTCGTCCTGCAATTTATCTCTTGCTGTCAATACCAACGCTGTTCCAATCTGCTTTGCTTTTAATTTTGCAGATTTCAAAGCCGGAATGAAATGGAAGATTTGTCGAGCAAAACCAAATCGGGGAATACTCTGCATTTCCGATATTGCGTTTCAAAATCAAATAACGCAACTGTTTCATACCCGACTTTCTCAATAAACCGCCAGTTCTTCCGCATAT